>WFLX010073404.1_pt1 | contig 31475 bp, 22 predicted proteins | sample 4967041 | NCBI WGS metagenome assembly WFLX01 (sample SAMN12857096, study PRJNA449069) | gut metagenome | isolation source: stool from male and female vole | host: Microtus ochrogaster | place: USA:Florida | collected 2017
CCTTGTTTATATTCGCCATCATCCTCTTCAAAGCCGTCTCCTCATCGGCCACCCATGGAGCCGGCGGCATGGGTCGTACCTTCGCGCCGTCGCTTTACGTGGGATGTATGGCCGGCTTCCTGTACGCTTTCGCCCTCAACCACTCGGGACTCATACCGCTGGAAATGTCCACCAAGAACTTCGCGCTTATGGGCATGGCCGGCGTGATGAGCGGCGTTATGCACGCACCTTTGATGGCAATCTTCCTCACTGCCGAACTAACCGGAGGCTACGACCTCTTCCTGCCCCTGCTGATTGTAAGCACCATTTCTTACGGTACCATCAAAATCTTTGAGCCATATTCTATCTACACCACCCGTCTTGCAAAGCGCGGAGAGCTGCTTACACACCAGAAGGATCAGGCCGTGCTTACACTGCTCAAAATCGACAATGTAATAGAGACCGACTTCCTCCCCGTGTACCCCGACATGACGCTCAAGGAAATGGTCGATGTCATTTCCAAATCCAACCGCAACCTCTTCCCGGTAATCAACGAGAACCGGGAACTCGTGGGTATTGTCCTTCTGGACGACATCCGAAACATCATGTTCCGGCCTGAACTCTACCGCCGCATGCGCGTCAACACCTTCATGGTGTTGCCTCCGGCGAAGGTCGAAGTGGGGCAGAGCATGGATTCGGTGATGAAAACCTTCGACGACACCGGTGCCTGGAACTTACCCGTCGTGGAGGACGGCAAATATGTAGGCTTTGTGTCCAAATCAAAAATCTTCAACAGCTACCGCCGAGTCCTCCGCCACTACTGCGACGACTAACTCAACATAGAAATACAACTTCACAAATTTGTGAAGTTGGAAAATTTTTGTTATATTTGCATTGTATTAAAGCATGATTGTCCAATTTGGCGTTGACTACCTCCGCGACCTGTTTCAAAAAGGTTACTGTAACGACAAGAAGCATCGATATCGTGCTGATGTGATAAAACGTTATCAGAGCGGCATAAACTCCTCATTTCAGCCTCAAGAGTAGAAGATTTATTCAGAATTAACTCTTTGAATTTTGAAGCGTTACATGGAAATAAGGAAGGCCTCTTTTCAATAAGAGTTAATAATCAATATAGAATTGAGTTTTCTTTAAAAGACACCGAGGAAGAACCAATTTTGACAATTTGTACTATTGTAGAACTCTCTAATCACTATAAGTAATATGATTACCATCCCCGGGGTTGATCCCGACATGATAGCCAACAACATTATTCCTTCGAACCCGTCACACCCGGGCGAATTAATTAAAGACGAACTCGAGTGTAGAAAACTCACGCAGGCACGTTTGGCTGAGAGCATTGGAGTTAAACCCTCAATAATCAATGAGATTATCAAAGGGAAGAGAGGAATAAATGTCGAAATTGCCCTCCTGCTTGAAGCTGCATTAGATATTCCGGCAAATTTTTTGCTAAATCTTCAGACCCTCTATAACATGCAGTCAATCAAGGCAAATCCAACCTTCATGGAGCGCTTGTCAGCAGTGCGCAAAATCGCTATGCTATAAAGTGCCGGAGTTTTTACAGGCGGAGGCGGAGGGTGAGGCCGAACTGGCGGGGACGGCCTTGCTGCATGAAGGCGTGGCCGATGGATAGGAAGTAAAAGTTGGAGTAACGGGTAGAAGTAATATTGCGGGCCCAAAGGCGCAGGCTCCACTTGGCCGCGCCAAAGTTAACCGATGCGTTCAGGAGCCCGTAGAAAGGCTGCTTCAGCGTATTGGCTTCATTCCAGTAGATATTTCCGGCTCCGGTGAAATTGATGTTCACACTTGGCGTTATTCCCTTGAAAACCAATGGTGAAGCCACATAATTGACTTCGGCGAACACGGTGTTCGACGGAGCATAAGGCACCCGTTTGCCTTTATAATCCGCTCTACCGTCATCGTAGCGGTGGAAACGGGCATTGGTGTAGCCGTATGCAAGGCGAGTGGTTATATCGGGTGTAGGCTCCCATTCGGCTGTCAGTTCAAACCCGCCGGAGAAAGTACGGCCTGCGTTGGTCATCACGCGCCCGGTGACGGTGCCCGGAGGAAATACAGTCAGCTGCTGGTTGCGAACATCGATGAAGAACCCTGTAGCCTGGGCATTGAAGTTGCTCGCGGGCGCCCAACGCACCCCGGCCTCGTAGTTGAAACTCTTCTCCGGTTTGTAGGCTACAATTTCTTCGAGAGAGTACAGCGGAGTGAGGCCCATTTCGGCCATGAGGCGCTGCTGAAGCACATCGCTGAACATCTGCGTGTTGTAGCCGCCGGCCTTGTATGCTTTTGAGAACGAAACGTATGGTGTCCAGGCTCCTGCCTCATAGTTGATGGCGAGCTTTGGTAAAAGCTCCACGAATGTCTGACTTAGCGCTCCCCGGTCGTTGAGGTCTATGTCGGTGTGCGAAAATAGCTCTTCTTTGCCATCAGGCAATAGGTGCATGGTGCTGAAGCCTGTTTTGCAGTGACTGCGATAGCTGATATCGCTCTTTTCAATGTCCAACCGCAGGCCACCTTCGAAGCGCCAGCGCCCCAGGTGGTATGTGCTCTGGTGGTAGAATGCCACGCCGCCGTTGGTGAGGTCGAAATTACTTCCGAGAGTGAAATCGCGACCGTCCCATCGGATGGGATAATCAGGATTAATCTGGTTGCGATGATTCTCAATCAACTGGGAAATACCTGTGTCAAAGAAGGTTACGGGGGCATCCATGTCCGTGTTCTTATAGAAGCCGAACACACCTCCGAGCCAGTTGTATGCTCCGCGCGAGCCACGCACGAAGAGATCNTCCGTCAGTGCCCATTCCCGCCTGTCCTGAATCAGGGTGAAATAGTCGGCCGGCGTGAAATCCTGGTCGAGGGTCATGCGGTCGTTAAGATGCTGCACTGATGTCACCGACGTCACCAGCACGCGGCGTCCGGCCCATGCCACAGTGAGCGCGTCGGCAAACGAGCTACGGCGGTATTTGCATGGGTCGTTAAAGGAAATTTCCTCTGTATCAAGGTTTTGGTAAGGATATCCACCCTGAACATTTCGGTTGAACACAGCAGTGTTGGTAAGCGAAAAACGCGACTTCGGGCGCCATGCTGTTTTCCAGCGTAAGCTACCGGAATTTTCGGTGTCTAACCGGTTGTTGTTGAATGCATTGCGGAAAAAGCCGTCGGTGTGATGGAATTGACCCGTCAGCGACATACCGAGCGTTGAGTTGAACGGTGCATAATAGCCGGCCGAGACCGATGTCGTATTGGCCGACCCATATTCGAGCGACGCACGGANCCCNTTGGTATTCAACGGAGAAAGGGTGCGGATGTTTATCTGGCCGGCCATGGTGTTGCGACCGTTAAGCAGTGTTTGTGCACCCCGCAGAACTTCAATATTCTCTATGTCGGTAAGGTCGAAATCGTAGTTGTCCTTATTCATATAGGGTATATTGTCCACCGTCAGACCTACCACCGGTTGGTCTATGCGCGCTCCGAGGCCGCGAACGTAGATGGACGATGTCATGCGCGAGCCATAGTCCGGCATGTAGAAATTCGGCGCCACAGTGCTGATGCCTTTGGGCGCTTCAATGCCCAAACGCCGCGTCTCGGTCGACGAGATGCGCGTCACTACCANTGTCGAGGCTACGCCGTCGGCACTCTGCTTCACGCCCATTACCTCCAGCGGCTTGAGGTTGTGAGCCCGCAAAGAGTCAGCGGCATGGTCGGCTGCTGACAGGCTGAGCGCCGTCATTATGGTCAGGGTACAGATAAATCGCTTCATTCTTTCTCGGATAATTCAAGCCAGCGCATCTCTTTTTCGTCGATAATGGGCCCAAGTTCGCTGTAGCGCCTTGATTTTGATGCATATTCCTCTGCATCAACCTGTTCGCCGGCGGCAAAAAATGCTTCCAGAGAGTCTTTTTCCTCATTGAGCTTCNCNANCTCCGCCTCAAGCGCCTCAANTTCCCGTTTTTCCTTGAAAGTGAGTCGTTCAGGGCGCGATGGTTTGGGTTTACGGGTATCCGAGGACGGTTTTGGTTGTTCGGCTGCGGTCTGTTTCTGGAGGCTGTCGATGAAAGCGCGGTAGTCCGAATAATTTCCGGGGAAATCGCGCACAACTCCGTCGCCTTCCATCACGAAGAGATGGTCAACGATGTTGTCAAGGAAATAGCGGTCGTGGCTGATGACGATGACACACCCCTTAAAATCCACCAGATACTCTTCGAGTATGCCTAACGTGATTATATCCAGGTCGTTGGTGGGCTCGTCGAGAATGAGGAAGTTAGGTTGTTNCATCAACACCGTGGCCAGATGCAGGCGGCATCGCTCTCCGCCGCTGAGGGTGTGGATATACTTTTGCTGATCCTTGGGGTTGAAAAGGAAGCGCTGCAGGTACTGCATCGGTGCGATGCGCTCGCCCGTGCTTAAGGCAATGTCCTCGGCCAGTTCAGTGACGGCATCGACCACGCGCTTGTTCTGGTCGAAACTCAAACCGTCCTGGCGGTAGTAGCCGAAGCGGATAGTTGTCCCGACGTCCCAGCTCCCGCTGTCGATGGGTTCGAGTCCCTGAAGCATTTTCACAAAAGTCGATTTCCCGACGCCGTTCTCGCCAACTATGCCAACCTTCTCGCCGCGGGCGAAAGTGTAAGTAAAATCATCAAGAATCACCTTTTCGCCAAAGTGCTTGCTCACCCCGCGGGCCTCGAAAATCTTCGAGCCGATACGCGACGAGCCTCCTTCAAGGCGCACGTTTTTCTCGTTCAGATTCACTTGGGAGCGAGATTTGAGCTCATAGAAATTGTCTATACGGAACTTTGCCTTACCTGCCCGCGCCTGTGGCTGGCGGCTCATCCACTCCTGCTCCTTGCGCAGGGTGTTGCGTACCTTGGCCAGCTCTGCAGTCATGGCNTCTATGCGTTCGGCGCGTCNNCGCAGGNACATGTCGNAGTTTCCGTNGACTATAAAAGCCTCGTNATGGTCAAGCTCGATTATCCGAGTACAAACCCGGTCGAGGAAATAGCGGTCGTGGGTCACAAGGAGAAGTGTGGCCCGCGAGCGTTTCAGGTAATTCTCGAGCCACTCGATTGTGGTGATATCCAAGTGGTTGGTCGGCTCATCGAGGATTAAGAACTCCGGGTCGGACATCACCGTTCGGGCCAGGGCCAAACGTTTCCGCTGTCCACCTGAAAGATGATCAACCGGAGCATTGTGGTCGTGGAGCCCGAGGCGTGTCAGAAGCTGTTTCAACCGGTCCTGATAGTCCCACGCCGAGGCTTCATCCATCTGGCGGACAGCCTCTTCCTGCTCCTGATGGCTCCCGTGGGCAATAGCCGCCTCATAGCGTCTCACAATGGCGGCCACAGGGTCGTCGGAGTCCAGGGCGGCATCCATCACTGTCATTCCCGGCTTGAACAGCGGGTCCTGAGGCAGGAAGCCTACACGCACGCCGTTGCGGAACACAACGTTGCCACTATCGGCGCTTTCCTCCCCGGCGATGATGCGCAGCAGCGTACTTTTACCGGTGCCGTTTCGGGCAACAATACCGATTTTATCGCCTTCGTCAACGCCGAAGGTGATGTCGCCGAACAGCAACCGGTCGCCGTAGCTCTTGGTCACATTTTCAAGGTTGAGGAAATTCGCCATGGTGTATTGTGCCGCTACCGTTTAATTTATTGAATCACGATTTCGTCCACGAACAGCCATGCGGCAGCTCCTTCTTTGGCGCCGGGCATCTGGCGGTTGCCGGTAACGACAACGCGAACCGCCTTTGCTTCAACCGGCTCAAAGGTCAGTGTATGGGTGGCAATCTGTGCGGCTTCGCTTGATGTCGTTTCAGGATATGTTGCGGTGGCAACAGTGGTGAAGGTCTTGCCATCGGGCGAAACGGCCACGCTCATGCCGGTTGCGTCAACCACCCAGCTGGCAAAGTCTCGGTTGGTGCGGATGCTCACGCTGCTCACTTTTGTCGGCTCGCCAAGGTCGATGGTCGCATCGAGGTCGGCTCCATAGAAACCGAGCCAACCACCTGCATTGAAGGCCGCCCCACCGAACTTTCCATCCACAAGTGCCGAAGCGCCCTTGTCGGCATACTTCGGCGCGGGTTCTTCAGCCAGAACAATGGGTTTGAACGTAGCNTANTTTATGTTGATACTATCGGCGAANACCTTGCNCGGACCTTCCGGACGAATTGCAACAGCCTTGATTACGGNCGACTCNNTCAACTCAAGAGGTTGCTCATAGAGAGTCGCATCCTCTGTGGGCTCGCTTCCGTCGAGAGTATAATAAACGGGTGCATTGTCGATGGTGCCGAGTTCGGCAACTATAACTTTGCGCTCGGCATCCGGCTCGAGTGAGCCCGAAACTTCGAACATGTGCGTTGCGTAGCGGTAGCCGCGGTTGCGGTACTGGTTCACCAGTTGGGGCATGCGGCGGCCGAAGTCCTTGTAGTCGCGTTTGTCCTGAGCCGTCCATTGCACTTCTGCCAGTGCAGCCATACGAGGAAGTTCCATGTACTCAACCTGCGGATAGTTATCGATGTACTCTGTCCAGAGGTTTGCCTGAACGCCGATGATATGGCGGTTCTCCTCCGGCGTGAGGTCGTCAAACACAGGGTTGAAGCTGTACACCTTCTCGACGGGCACATATCCGCCGATTGCGTCGGGCTCGCCCTCGCGGTTGAGGGTCTGATAATAGTCGAAGTAGAAGAAATTGGTGGGTGTCATGATGGCGTCATGACCCTGACGGGCTGCCTCTTTAGCTCCGTCGACACCGCGCCACGACATCACGGTCGCGCCCGGCGCCAGGCCTCCCTGCAAGGTTTCGTCCCAGCCTATCATCTTGCGGCCGCGCTCGGCAAGGTGGTTGCCTGCGTGCTTGATGATGTAGCTCTGGAGTTTCTCCTCCACTGTGCCGTCGGCATCATTCTTGAAGCCCAACTCACGCGCCTTGGCCTGGCATTTGGGGCAGTCGTGCCAGCGCACCTTCGGGCATTCATCGCCGCCTACGTGGATGTATTCCGACGGGAAAATGTCAGTAATTTCGTTCAGGACGTCGTCGATGAATGCGAGCACCGAGTCGTTGCCGGCGCAAAGCACATCCTNGCTCACGNCCCAGCGATGCCANACCTCGTAAGGNCCACCGGTGCAACCCAGTNCGGGATATGCAGCCAGTGCGGCAAGCATGTGACCGGGCATGTCTATTTCGGGAATGATGGTTATGTGGCGTTCAGCGGCATAGCGGACAATGTCGCGGGCCTCTTCCTGGGTGTAAAAACCGCCGTAGGGTATAGAATCGGAAGTGTTGAAGTCATGTCCGATGCAGGTACCTCCGCGCATGGAGCCTACCTCCGTAAGCTTCGGACGGCTCTNTATTTCGANGCGCCAGNCCTGGTCTNCGCTCAGATGCCAGTGGAAGCGGTTGATGTTGTGGAGGGCAAGCATGTCGATGAATTTCTTCATCGAGTCGGTAGGGAAGAAGTGGCGGCTTGTGTCCAGCATGGCCCCGCGGTAGGAGAACCGTGGCGCATCGGAAATAGTTGCTGCCGGGAAATTTACCGTAAGCTGCCCTTGCTCGGGAACCGACTTGCGGAGGGTCTGGATGCCGTAGAACGTTCCGGCAGGCGTAGCGCCGTTGATGGTGATCAATGCCGGCGTGACCGTGAGCTCATACGCTTCCGGGTTTTCGTTGGTCAGGTCGCTTTTGAGCACGATGGCGTGGTGCGAAGCCGGGGAATCGGTCACCTTCGGAGAGAGGCCGGTAAGGTCCTTCACATATTCGGCCAGGAATTGCGCATTGCGGCGCATTACAGAGTCGCCGGCAGGGTAGGAAATGACCGTGGAACGGTCCAGCTTGAAACCTTCGGGTTCAGCCTGATTATACACAATCTCCTGAGGCAGAGGNATNACATCGTAGTTAGCTACAACCTCAGTACGNCCGTCNCACGAGGCCATCAGTNCCGCAGCCGCAAGCACACNGNNAAAGCTCTTAATATTCATNGGTCAGTCGGTTAAAAGAAATATCGGCAAAGTTACTGATTTTCCCTGACAATTCCAACTCACATTCCGAGCCCGCATGCGTGCAGTTGTATAAAGACTACCCTTAGGGTTGCTCATTCGGAGAAAAATCCCTAAATTTGCGCATTAATACCAATTATCATGAAAAAAACAATACTAACTCTTGCCGCTGCGGCGTGCGTAGCCCTTTCCGCTACCGGCGCCGACACCGACCGCGAATTCCGCGGCGCATGGATGCACACCGTGTACCAAGGACAATACCACCGCAACAACACCGAGCAAAATAAAGCATATCTCATCGGCCAGCTGGACAGCCTCAAGGCCATGGGTGTCAACGCCATTGTGTTCCAGGTGCGCCCTTCGGCCGATGCTTTCTATGCCAGCGTGCACGAACCCTGGAGCCGTTTCCTCACCGACGGCGGTAATGCCCCTGAACCCTACTGGGATCCTCTTGAATTTATGATTGAAGAGAGCCACAAGCGAGGCATGGAACTTCATGCGTGGCTCAACCCCTACCGCGTCACTACTTCCAAGAACGAAAAGCTGCCCGCCGGCCACATCTACAACCGTCACCCCGAGCGTTTCATCGAATACGACGGAAAAATCTATTTCGACCCCGCCTTACCCGAGAACCGCCAGTTCATCACCGACGTGGTCGAGGACATTGTAAGCCGCTATGACGTGGATGCAATCCACTTCGACGACTATTTCTACCCTTATCCGGCAAAAGTTCCCTTCCCCGACGATGAGTCATACGCAAAGTATGGCAACGGCATGGACCGCGGCGACTGGCGCCGTCAAAACGTCGATGTACTAATAAAGGGTATCAACGAAAAAATTAAGACCATCAAGCCTTGGGTGCGTTTCGGAATCAGCCCCTTCGGAATCTTCCGCAACAAGAAAAACGTAGAATGGGGCTCTGATACCAACGGACTCTCCAACTACGACGACCTCTATGCCGACGTCCTCCTCTGGGACCGCGAGGGTTGGATTGATTATCTCCTGCCTCAGCTTTACTGGGAACTCGAGCATAAAAATGCATCCTACCTTGCATTGATTGACTGGTGGAACCGCAATGCCGGACAGCACGGACACCTTTACATCGGTCAGGACGTGTCCCGCACCATGACAAAGAAGAACCTCGAACCTTCCACCGATACCAATCAGCTACATCATAAAGTCGACCTCTCGCGTGCTGCCGAGAACGTATCAGGCAACTGCTGGTGGCCCGGATATGCGTTGACGGCCAACATCGGCGGGGTTGCCGACTCCCTGATGTACTCCGTACAGGCTACCCCGGCCATCGTGCCCGCCTATAAGCACCTTCATTCAGCAGGTCCCAAACCTGTAGAGAACGTAGCCCTTGAGGGGAGCGTAATCTCCTGGGAGCCAGTCGTGGCCGGCAATGCCATTGAGGATGCCGTACGATTCGTGGTTTACTCCATGGCGTCGCCCGAGCAGTACGAAGCCCCCGAAACATGGCAAATTGTGGAGCTGACCGGTGTGCCTCAATACACCGCCCCGTCCCCCGGTACTTATGTCATCACCGCGCTCGACCGCGTCAATAACGAGTCGGAACCCTCGGCTGTAATCGTAGTTGAATGAACCCCAAAGTCAGCATTATCGTACCGGCCTATAACACAGAGGCTTACATCGGGGAATGTATCGACCGCCTGCTGGCCTTGCGATATGCCGACTTTGAAATAATTGCCGTCGACGACGGCTCTACCGACCGCACCGGCTCCCTGCTCGACAGCTACGGAGCGCCGGTGCGCGTCATTCATCAATCCAACGGGGGCGTTTCACGCGCACGCAATGCAGGCATCGAAGCCGCAACCGGAGAGTTCATAATGTTTTGTGACGCCGACGATTACTACCACCCCGATGCACTTAATGTTCTCTCGGCAGCCATGACCGACGATGTCGATATCGTTGCCGGACAAATGACCACACGTCCTCCCCGTGGCAGATTGTCGTTGCCTTCAAAAGTCCGCATTGTCTCCGGCCTGACCATGGCCCGTAACGTCCTCTATCAAAAACGCGGATTCGACCATAGTCCCTGCGGAAAACTCTTCCGTCGGAGCCTTTTTGGCGGCGAGGTAATGTTCAAGCCGGACACCAAGTACGAAGACCTCGAACTGAGCCTGCGTCTTTTTGCGGATGCACGACAGGTGGCTGTACTGTCTTCGAAAGTCTATTTCTACCGCCAGCACTCCGGCAGCTTCATGCATCAGTGGAGCAGGGGACGCCTGGATGCGTTGGCCGTCGCCGAGTCGCTTGTAAACCAGGCTGCTGCCTATGGCTCCGACCTCGAAGCAGCGGCCATATCCCGGCGTTACAGCGCGGCCTGGAACCTGTTGCGGCCGGCAAACGACCACGGTGAAACAGAGGTCGCTGACCGTTGCCGCCAAATCATCCGGGCCACACGCTTGCGTGCCCTCATGGACCCTAACACACGTTTGAAAAACAAACTCGCATTCCTCCCCGCTTTGCTCATTTAGCGCCCATCAGCCACCGAACCGTAGATTATTTGCGTCAAAAGTCTTTCTGCTCGTTCAGAGTGTCCCAAGCGGCTCAAGCGGGTATAATTTCCTGTGTTTATAACCCAAAAAAGCGCCCTTCCGGGTGGAAAGGCGCTCAAGTTCTTTGTCAATTATTAAAACCGGAAACCGGTAGTCAGAATCACGTTGTTGTGATTGTTGCTTAGGGCGGCTACAGGAGAGTCAACGCCGTTGTAGGGAGTGTAGGCGCGGTAGGTGCTCTTCTGATTTGTGTGCGGGTAGGTTAGGGCGATATACCAGCCACCGATGCGGTAGCCCACACCACCGGAGATGTTCACCGTGTTGTCGTTGAAGATGTAGGAGGGGTCAGTGCCGCTGGTAAAAATCTGCACATCGCCGTTATAGGCCTTTGACTTCACACCGGAGCTCTGGCGGTTAACGCCGAAGCGCACGCTGAGCTGCGGAGTGATTCGTCCTTCAAGACCAAGACGGATAATGTTGGCACCCTGGAAATAATCCTTGATGTCCTGGTTGGCGTAGGTGTTCGGAACGAACGACGACTGGTAACCGGTATAAGCAGCCTCTTTCATGCTCATGGCGTTGTAGTTAACGCGTTCATAATCAAGGCTGATGATGCCATAAGAACTGATGGTGGCCGAAGCACCGAACATGAATCGCCAGGGCGAATTCAGGCGCGAATCGTAGTCGTAATTAGGCGTATCGCAGTCGTAAGTCTGTGCTTTCTGATATCCGTCGGGTGTGTACCGGCCCTGCATTGAGCCGAATCCCTGGTGGCGCAGGCTCATCCAGGTGGGGGTATGTACTGCGGCGCCAATGCGCAGGAAATCAGCCACTCGCACAATTACGCCGAACTTCAGGTTGACGCCCGTTCCGGAGATGCTCCGCACATTGCTCAGGTCGAAGCCCGCATTGCCGGTTGTCAGCGCATCGGTCACATTATTATATATGAGCGCCTTCTCCATGCTTTCGGAGTAGTAGTTCGACGAGTTGTAGCTCAGGTCGGTGATGTTCACCCCGGCACCCCAGTAGACCATGTCGTTGACATTGCCGGCGATGTTGATGGAGTACTCGTCCATGCCGCCCCATTCGCGAGTGGTGTAGAGCGCGTCGCCGTGGGTACCTNTNTTATAGANTCCTGCGTAGNATTCATTATTATTGGTGTTGCTTATAATCGCGGCATTGTAGCTCAGAATAGAGAGCCAGTCTTCCTGACTGTCGAAGTAAGGGTTGTAACCGGTGTCATCGAGGAGGTCGGATGAATTAACACCCTGCGTGAAGGACGCTACATAGTTCGAAAGAGAACCGGGCGAGGGGTTCTGGTAGCCGGACATCACGCGGTCGAAAGTTGCCACACGGCTGTAGCCAACGCCGAAGGAGAGGCTTTTGAGCGCGCCCTTGAGGTTGAAGGTGCCGACATAGCCTACATTATCGAAGTAAGCTTTGGTTTGAGTTTCCTTTGTGATGTCGGTGGGCGACATAGACGTCACGCTGCGGGCACTGATATCGAAGGTAAGGCCCACGTCGCTGGAGCGGTACATACCCAGGCCGGCCGGGTTCTGGTTCATCGAGGAGAGGTCGCCTCCCAGGGAGGTGAACGCTCCGCCCATACCGACAAAGCGTGCTGTGCCGCGGAGTTGAACGGGTGTAACGGTGTATGCATCTACGGCACTCTGGCCGAAAGCTGCGCCTGCGGCCAAAAGGGCCATCAGATTAAGGGTTATGTAGCGTCGCATAGGATGAATTTTTATTTGCATGTAATGGATACAATAATAACCGCCGAGGCGCTGAATTGTTTACGCCGGGGCGGTTATCACAAAGATTTTTATCTGCGTCCGCGACCGGCACCTCCGCCGGAGCCTCCATGACCGCCGGAATATCCTCCGCGGGAGCTGTTGTTGCTGCCGCTGCTGCGGTAGGAACCGGAGCTTGAGCTTGAGCTGCGGCTGGACGAGTTGTAGCTATTGCGATTCGAGGAAGAACTGCTGCTGTTGCGGTTCGACGACGAGTTGTAGCTGCCGGACGAGCTGCTTGAGTTGCTGCCGCGGCGACTGTTGTTGCTGGGCTGTACACCCGAGGAGTGGCTGCCGGATGCGCTTCCGGGACGGGCGCCCGAAATGCCTGATGTCCCGGGGCGGCTGGTGTGGCTACCTGAAACGGTGCTCCACGTGGGCCGGCCGTTGTTGCCCGGACGGGTGGATACGCCGGCGTGATTGCCTGCCGGACGGCTGCTGTTACCCGGGCGGATCATACCTGTTCCTTGAGCGGGATTGTGAGGACGTGAGGCTCCTGAAGGACCGTTCACCCAATTACCGGGACGGTGAACCGGGCCATGGCCCCAACCGGGCCCCCAACCGCCGGCCCAGCCCCAGGAGGGACCCCAGCCCCAGCTCGGACCCCAATTCCAGCTCCAACTCCAGCTCGGGCCCCAGCTCCATGCCGGGCCCCAGCCCCAGGAGTTGGGGTAAAACCAGGGGTCGTTCCAACCCCAGTTCCATGCCCAATTCCAGTTCCAGTTCCAATTCCAGTTCCAATAGGAATAAGGACGGTACGAGGAGCTCCAGGTGAAATCCCAGGGGTCGATGTTGTTTATGACATATATATTAATGTCCTGTTCGGAAGGCGTGTTGTAGTAGAGAGCCTTCAGGTCGTCGTCTTTGGAGTCGATAATCACGTCGCCGTTGTGGTAACGTTCGATGCGCCGGGTGTAGGTGAAGTCAGTACCTTCAGCACCTTCCTGAGCAACCTCCGAGGAGGGCATGCGGCGGTTATATGTATCCACATCCATCTGCAGCGGGCGGGTGCTGGTCGACGTCAGCTGGTACTCCGACGCGGCGGGATAGTCGGCCACGGCGGCGGCTTCCTCGCGTTTCTTCTGCTCCTTGGCCTTCTTTTCTGCGGCCTTCTTGGGAGAGTAGTACAGGTCGTCATAGTCCTGCGCGGCGGCATGTTGACCTCCGGCCAAGGCCAGCGCAAGGGCTATAGAGAGAATGGTGGTGGTCTTTTTCATTTTATTATTCCGTTTTATCTTTACTATAAGACACATACAAAAGCAAATAGTTTAATCGAGCGGCTCGCAAATATAAACATAAATTCCCAAACCCACAAACATTTTGCCATAAAAAATGCCCCCGCCACTCATTGGCGGAGGCATTGTTACCGTGTAAGTGAATCAAAGGTAACATGCTGTGCTTTCGCACACAATATCTTATTCTTTGTCGATAGGTTTCATCTCGTAGGAAGCGATTGCAACCGTGAATCCCCAGTAGATGAATGCTACGGCGCTGAGGAATGAAATCATTTCCATGTTCTGCAGCCAGCCGTTCTCGAGGAAGAAGAAGCCGATGAGGCAGAGCAGGATACCGTTGATGATTCCGAGCCACCAGTACTTGGACCCGCGGCGGGAAGCGGCACTGAAGAAAGCCTCAATACCCCAGAAGATGAATATAATAGCAAGGAAGTAGGGGAACACGGCTTCGGAAAGGATGATGCTGCGAACGAGCATAAAGCCGATGAACATATCTATGATGCCTCCGACAATCCACCATCCCCATGCTTTGGCATGGTTAGGCCCGGCAGCCACACAGAGTTGTACGATACCGGCCAGCACGAGTAGCCAACCGAAAATTTGTGATGCCACGGCATAGCCTGTTTCAGGCCAGAACCAGTATGCGAATCCGCCGAGTACCAAAAGGACTCCGACGATCAGTACTACCCACCAATAGCGGGTGGTGCCGAGATAGTTGAGATTGGGAGTTTTCATAATCTTTCAGTTAAAACGTTGTTTATGTTAGTTTGAAATATAAACAAACGCTTGTTCTAAAATGTTCCGAAAACTACATAAAAAAGCCGGAGAAAAAATCTCTCCGGCTCGCTGGGTGCCCAGTGGGATTCGAACCCACGACCTTCGGAACCACAATCCGACGCTCTAACCAGCTGAACTATGGGCACCATTTTTCAAAGGCACTGCAAAGGTACGAACATTTTTTGATTCTGCAAGCATTTCAGCTCACTTTTTTCTGCAAAAAATTCGCCTGTTCTCTCATGGTATTGATTCTCAGGAATATAGACATTATCTCCAAAAGCTCTCGGGTTCAGCTGTGATAAATTTTGATGCCTCTTGATAAATCATGCATCCGTTGTGCTATTTTTTCGCTACCTTTGCCAAAAATTACGCCCATGGATATTCTTGCCCTCAAACCTACGCTCGACGAACTGGCCCATCGCTTCAACACGCCGGAATTTGTAGCCGATGACCCACTTCAGTTCCCGCGCCGTTTCGACGATAAGCGCGACATCGAAATCTCTGCCCTCCTCACGTCNACCATCGCCTGGGGGCGGAGGGCAATGATTTTACGAAATGCCGAGCGTATGCACGGCCTGATGGGGCATATGCCATATCCTTTCTTAATGGAAGGTAATATCGACGAAATTGAAGATTCCAACATCCACCGCACCTTTTTTGGGCGACACCTACGTTATTTTCTGCGTGGTTTGCGCGAAGTTTACCTCCGCTACGGATCTCTGGAGGACTTTGCCGTCCATATAGGGGCCGACGGTTCCGAAGCCCCCGCGTGGGAGCTCGCCCGGGCACTCAACTGCATCCTGGCCGATGCCAACGCCGCTCATCCTCTCGACGGNCCCACCCGATGCCTTCCCGATAAAGTCGATGTCTCGGCGCTCAAGCGCTTCAACATGGCCCTGCGCTGGCTCGTCCGCAACGATGGGATTGCCGACATCGGCGCTTGGTCGGCACTCAAACCCTCTCAACTTTTCATCCCTCTGGACGTGCACTCTGGTAACACCGCCCGCACCCTGGGGTTGCTCACCCGCAAAGCCAACGACCGCAAGGCCGTCGAGGAGCTCACAGCCAACCTCCGGATTCTTAATCCCGACGACCCGACCCTTTACGATTTCGCCCTTTTTGGAGCCGGAGTCACAGACACCAAAGTGAACTGAAACGCGAAGAAATAGCCCCCGTGAGTTACCTGCTCGCGGGGGCTATATAATTTAAGGTGTAAGGTTTATTCCTCGGTGTTCTTTTCTGCGTATTCCTTCAGCAGCTTGTCCTGAACTTCGCCGGGCACGAGTTCGTAGGAAGCGAAGCGCATCGTGAACGAGGAGCGACCGCCGGTAATCGAGCTCAGAGCAGTGGAGTAGTTGCTCATTTCCTTCAGAGGCACGCGTGCGTTGATCATCAGGAAGCCATCCTCGGAGTGCTGGTCCATGATTATTGCGCGGCGACCGTTGAGGTCACTGATCACGTCGCCCATAACGTCGGCGGGTACGAGGACTTTCACATCGTACACGGGCTCGAGCACCTTCGGGTTAGCGTCGCGGAATGCCTGGCTGAAAGCGTTTCGACCGGCCAGACGGAAGGAGATTTCGTTGGAGTCAACCGGGTGCATCTTGCCGTCGTAGATGCAGACGCGCACGTCGCGGGCGTAGGAACCCGTCAGCGGNCCTTGTTCCATACGGTCCATCAGGCCTTTGACAATGGCGGGGATGAAGCGTGCGTCGATAGCACCGCCCACGATGCAGTTGTTCACAACGAGCTTGCCGCCCCAGGGCAGGGGGAGTTCCTGAGTGTCGCGCACATTCATCTTGTACTCCTGGTTGCCGAAGCGATAGGTGTCCGGTGCGGGCATCCCTTCNGTGTAGGGTTCGATGATCATGTGCACTTCACCGAACTGGCCGGCGCCACCCGACTGCTTTTTGTGACGATAGTCGGCACGGGCTGCCTTGGTGATGGTTTCGCGGTAGGGAATCTTCGGCTCTTCGAACACGATGTTGATCTTGTCGTTGTTCTCAACACGCCATTTGAGCGTGCGCAGGTGGAATTCGCCCTGGCCTGAGAGGATAGTCTGCTTGAGTTCCTTGCTCTGCTCAACAACCCATGTGGGATCCTCTTCGTGCATACGGGTCAGAATCATGGCGAGCTTTTCGGAATCGGCCTCGTTGACGGGGCGGATTGCACGCTGATATTTGGGGTCGGGGTATTTGATGAAGTCGAACTGGATGTCTACGCCCTTTTCGTCCAAGGTGTTGCCGGTGCGGACGTCCTTCAGTTTTACGGAAGCACCGATATCGCCAGCGTGAAGTTCGTCGACAGCCGTACGGATCTGGCCGCAAACGCAGAAGAGCTGTGCGAGGCGTTCCTTGCCGCCACGGGTCACATTTTCGAGGTCGGCGCCGGCCTTCAGTGTGCCGGACATAACCTTGAAGTAGCTGACTTCGCCGATGTGCGGCTCAACGGTGGTCTTGAACACGAATACGCTCAGGGGGCCTTCGGGATCGGGAGCTACTTCGTCGCCGTTAGTGTCGACGGGTGCGGGCATATCGTCCACGAAGGGAACGACATTGCCAAGGAATTCCATCATGCGGCGTACGCCCATATCCTTGAGGGCACTGACGCAGAACACGGGGTAAATCGAGCGGTCGATCAAGCCCTTGCGGATACCCATGCGCAGTTCATCTTCAGTAAGATGTTCGGTTTCGAAGAACTTCTCCATGAGGCTTTCGTCGTTCTCGGCTGCAGCTTCAACCAGAGCGCGGTGCATCTCCATGGCCTTGTCCATTTCTTCGGCGGGAATATCTTCAATCTTGGGTACACCGCCATCGGGACCCCAGGAGTACTTCTTCATCAGCAGCACGTCGATCATGGCGTTGAATCCGGGGCCGCAGGTGAGCGGGTACTGAACGGGAATCACCTTCGAACCGAAATGCTCGCGCATCTCTTCGATTACATTTTCATATTCGGCCTTTTCGCCGTCCAGCTGGTTGATGGCGAAAATTACAGGCTTCTGAAGGCGCTTGGTGGTGCGGAAAATATTCTGGGTGCCTACTTCAACGCCGTACTGGCCGTTGATTACGATGACACCTGTATCGGTCACGTTAAGGGCGGTGATGGCGCTTCCTACGAAGTCGTCAGCTCCGGGGCAGTCGATTACATTGAGCTTCTTGTTGAGGAATTCTGCGTAGAACACGGTGGAAAATACCGAGTAGCCATATTCTTTCTCTACAGGGAAGTAATCGGTAACAGTGTTATTGGCCTCAACACTGCCGCGACGTTTTATCACTCCACACTCGTAGAGCATCGCTTCTGCGAGTGTGGTTTTGCCCGAGCCTTTGCTGCCAAGCAAGGCTATGTTTTTGATTTCCTTTGTCTTATATATCTTCATGGTTTATAAGATTGTGGGTTAAAAATTCTCGTTAAGGTGACAAAAGGAACGCTCAGGTTCTTTTGCGCTTGCAATTTATAAAGAATTTTGCAAATTCCGAAACTTCCGCAATATGTTACATAACATATTTCTCACTTTTCTTCCCTATAGTCCTGACGAAAAACCATGGCCGCGGGCTCACAAATTGAGGCCTCACACAATCTCACGCGGGCAAATGACCAAATTCCGCCTGCCGATAGCTGAAAAAACGTGAAAAATGTGTAATTTTGGCACTGAATTTGCATCACCTGCTGTACACGTTTGTTAAAAGAGTGTACAAACCGCTTTGAAATAATGAAAAAGAACGATACCGACGGGGAATTGGCCGAAATGGGATTCCGCCGCATTGAAATAGACCCTTCCACCTTCAACCGCGAAATNAATCCCGATTCGCTGCCTTTNCTACCTNCCCGTAACCTGGTGCTTTTCCCGGGCCAGACCATTACATTTGAACTAACGCGCGACTCCNCCCNGCGCCTGGCCGAGTGGGCTTCCAATGAGCATCAGCCCATAGGCATCGTATGCCAGGTCGACCCGGATATTGAAAATCCCACGCTCGAAGATATAATACGCTTCGGCACCCTTGCTGACGTTTTCCAGATATNCGAGGCCAACGGAAGCGTAGGCNCGNTGGTTCGAGCACGCGACCGCTTCGCCATCCTCGAATCCGCCCATTCACCCGAGTCCANACTTGCCNCTAAGGTTGAGCTCNGGCCCGACGAACCGGCCCATAACCCCCTCGAATTCGAGGTCCTTTGTGAGCAAATACGCAACACAGCCACTGAAGCTCTGCGTCACTCCGACCCCGCCGGAATCCTCGATAACCTCAAGGCCATGCACGACAATACCGTCATGGTCAACTACCTCTGCACAAACCTACCCCTCGAGACCCGCCGCAAGTGGGCAATGCTCGAAACCGACTCCGTCTACGACCGCGCGCTTCAGCTCCTGGGCGAACTGAACATATTCCGCCACCGCATGCAGCTCACCGAGGAAATCATGGACAAGGCNCGTCAGAGCCTCAACGAGAATCAGAAAAANGCTTTCCTGCANTCGCAGATGGACGCCATCCGCGAAACTCTCTACGGCGACGACGGCGACGAAGTGGATGAACTCGCCGCTCGCGGTGACCTCAACGTGTTCACCGAGGAAGTCCACGCCCTGTTCCACCGAGAAATCAACAAGCTCCGCCGTCTGAACCCATCTTCGCCCGACTACTCGGTGCTGTACGGCTACCTCGAAACTCTCCTGGCTCTGCCGTGGAAGAAAAGTACGCCCACGGAAACATCGCTCGAGAATGCCGCTCAAATACTTGAGGATGATCACTACGGCCTCGAAAAAGTGAAGGAACGCATCCTCGAGCAGCTCGCCCTGATGCTGCATAACCCGGAAGGAAAGGCTCCAATCATATGCCTGGTGGGTGCGCCGGGTGTGGGTAAGACATCTATCGGGCGCTCGGTGGCATCCGCGCTCGGACGCAAGTACGAACGCGTAAGCTTCGGCGGGCTCCACGACGAGGCCGAAATCCGTGGACACCGCAGAACCTACATCGGTGCGATGCCCGGCCGCATCATCGATGCCCTCAAGCGCGCCGGAGTCAACAACCCCGTTATCGTTCTGGACGAAATAGATAAGATAGGTAACGACTACAAGGGCGACCCGTCCGCAGCTCTGTTGGAGGTCCTCGACCCCGAGCAGAACTGTCACTTCCATGATAATTATATTGATGTGGACTTCGACCTCTCCAATGTCCTGTTCATAGCTACGGCAAACACCTTGGACACCATTCCGCGCCCNTTGCTGGACCGCATGGAAATAATCGAAATTCCCGGCTACCTCCTTGAAGAAAAAATGGAGATAGCCCGCCGTCACCTCGTTCCCCGCGTCCTGCAGGCGCAGAAATTGGCCAAGTACGACCTCAAGTTCACCGACGAAGGGCTCACGGACCTTATCAAAACCTACACCGCCGAGAGCGGCGTCCGTCAGCTCGAGAAGCGTATTGCAGCCATCGGGCGCAAAATGGTGCTTGCCAAGATGCGTAGCGAAAAAGTGCCTCATAAACTTAAACCGGAGCATCTCTACTCCTTCCTCGGCCTGGCTCCTTATCTGGCCGACAGCTACGAGGGCAACGAAAAAGCCGGCGTGGTAACCGGCCTTGCCTGGACGCAGGTAGGCGGCGAAATCCTTACTGTCGAAGCCGCCTTGGCTCCCGCGAAGCAGGGCTCGCTNGTGCTAACAGGCAAGCTCGGTGAGGTAATGAAAGAATCCGCCACCGTGGCCTACGAGTGGGTTAAGGTCAACGCCGTCAAACTCGGTCTGAACCCCGACCTCTTCGACAAGTACACCCTCCANATCCACTTCCCCGAAGGCGCAATCCCCAAGGACGGCCCTTCCGCCGGCATCACCATCGCAACGGCCATCGTTTCCGCATTCCGTCAGACCCGTGTGGCACCGCGCATCGCCATGACCGGCGAAATTACCCTCCGCGGAAAAGTACTNCCCGTCGGAGGCATACGCGAAAAAATCCTGGCCGCCAAGCGCGCCGGCATCACTACACTCATCATGAGCGAAGCCAACCGCCGCGACATTGACGATATGCCCTCGCGCTACACCGACGGCCTTACTTTCCACTTCGTGGACACTGCCGATGAGGTGATTAATCTCGCCGTTACCGACATTCCCGCTGCCGAAGCGATCACGCTCTGACGCGCCTCAGGCTTCCGGCACCTTGAGAACCAAAATAGGGCATTGAACATTGCGGACTGTGCATCGTGAAATGCCCTTAAATACTTGTAGAATCCCTGCAAAATTCGTAACTTTGCATCAAAATAATTAGAATCCGACTATGGGAATTTTTGACCGATTCTTCACTCGTGAGAAAAAGGAGAATCTCGACCGCGGAATGCAGAGGACCCAAGAGGGCGTTTTCGGCAAACTGCGTCGCGTCTTCACCAGCAAACGTACCATCGACGACGACTTCCTCGACGAGCTCGAAGAGGTGTTTGTTACCAGCGACGTCGGTGTAGACACAACCATAAANATTATAGATAGAATCAAGGACCGCGCCGCTCGCGACCGCTATGTGGACATGAACGAGCTCAACGAAATGCTCCTTGAAGAAATCGGCGACATGCTCGCCGACACCACCACCGGCACCGATGCCGGTCCGTTCGCCCTCCCCGAAGGCAAGCGCCCCTATGTTATTATGGTGGTGGGAGTCAACGGCGTGGGCAAAACCACGACCATCGGCAAGCTCGCCCACCAGTACAAAGCCGCGGGCTACAGCGTAATGCTCGGCGCCGCCGACACCTTCCGCGCCGCAGCAATCGAGCAACTTCAGGCGTGGGCCGAACGGGCAGGCGTCCCCATGGTGAAGCAGAAACTTGGCTCAGACCCCGCCGCAGTTGCATATGACACACTCTCGTCGGCTGTTGCAAAAGGAGCGGATGTCGTTATCATTGATACAGCAGGTCGACTCCACAACAAAGTCGGCCTCATGAACGAGCTCTCCAAAATCAGCGCCGTCATGAAAAAAGTTGTTCCGGACGCACCCAACGAAATCCTGCTGGTCCTCGACGGCTCCACAGGTCAGAACGCATTCGAGCAGGCCCGTCAGTTCTCCGCAGCCACCAATGTCACGGACCTGGCCATCACCAAGCTCGACGGCACAGCACGCGGTGGTGTGGTCATCGGCATATCCGATCAGTTCAACATCCCCGTAAAGTACATCGGTATCGGCGAGGGAATCGAAGACCTCCAGCCTTTCGACAAACGAGCCTTCCTTCAGTCACTCTTCGGAAAACGTGAGAAAGAACAATAAGATTTCAATCCTNAGCCTCGGTTGCTCTAAAAATCTGGTGGACAGCGAACGCCTTGCCCACCGTTTTAATGCATCAGGGTTTGATACAGCATTTGTGGACGACGTCCCGGCCGACGGCTCCACACTCATCATCAACACCTGCGGATTCATCGGCGACGCCAAAGAAGAGTCCATCGAGAACATCCTGCAGGCACTCCTGAACAAAGAGCAGGGGAGTCTGGCCGGTGTGTACCTCATGGGCTGCCTGACCGAGCGCTACCGCAAGGAGCTCAGCGAAGAGTTCGCCGAGGCCGACGGCCTCTACGGCAAGTTCGACTGGGAGAAAATCATCAGCGACATTGCCGCACGCACAGTCGTCAAGTCGCGTCCATGGGACCGTACCCTCTCCACGGCACCCCATTACACATACCTCAAAATCTCCGAGGGGTGCGACCGATTCTGCGCATTCTGCGCCATCCCTCTGATTACNGGGCGTCATCATTCCCGTCCGGTCGAGGAGATTNTGACCGAAGTGGCCGAACTTGCCGCAAAAGGTACACGCGAATTCAACATCATNGCNCAGGACCTATCTTCCTATGGCCGGGACCTCCCGGGGCGTCAGTCGCGACTTGCCGAACTTCTGGACCGCATGGCCGGAATTCCCGGCGTGGAGATGATTCGCCTGCACTATGCCTATCCGGCCGATTTCCCCTTCGACATACTCCCTGTCATGGCGCGCCACCCAAACATATGCCGCTATCTCGACATCGCACTCCAGCATGCCGACGACCGCGTCCTGACCAACATGCGGCGCCACATTTCCGTTGAGCAAACTCGTGCGCTGCTCGAGCGGATACGCCGCGAAGTGCCCGGCATACATATCCGCACAACCATGATGGTAGGATTCCCCGGAGAGGACGAGCAGGCCTTCGAAAATCTCCTCGATTTCGTCCGTGAACAACGTTTCGAGCGCCTGGGCGCTTTTGCTTACTGCGAGGAGGACGATACGTTTGCAGCCAAGAACTATGAGGATACCATCCCTCAGGTCGAAAAGGACCGGCGTGTAGAGCGCCTCATGGCCGTTCAGGAAGAAATTGCAGCAGAAATTGCCTCTGAGAAGGTTGGCAGTACCTTGCGGGTTATCATCGACGAAGAGCAGGGAAACAGCTTTATCGGCCGCACGGAGTTCGACTCGCCGGAAGTCGACTGCGTGGTCGTGGTAAACTCTGACACCCCTCTGGAGGTCGGTAAAATTTACCCTGTCGAAATCACCGGAACTGATGGCTTCGACCTTATTGGCGAATATAAAGCTCTGTAAGCCATGAGTTTGTACCTCCAGGCAGCCGAACGCTACGCTCAACGCAAACCTTTCGGTCTCTTCATCAACCGGTGGGCGCCCCTCACCCTCCACACCGAGTACAGGGTAATTGATGACGAATTATACTTCGGGCGATTCTTCTTCATGACGTCGCGCGCAGATACAGGCCCGCACTTACATCTCGACCCTCCCTTTACCCCGACCTCAAAAGAGTACTATCTCGACTCCCTCCGCGAACTCATCGACTCCTTCACAGAACCTACTGATAAAACCGTCATTGCCAGAAAGATAGTAGGCTCCGAGCCGAGTGCGTTTGAAAATCCCGAAGTTTTCGCCAAGCGCCTGAGCGACTACTTCGAGCGCTTCCCCAACGACTTCCGCTTCGCTTTCTACACACCCGAAACAGGTCTTTGGGTGGGCGCATCGCCCGAACTCATCCTCGTCGAAGAGGAGGGATCCGATGCCTACTACACCCAAGCCCTCGCGGGCACCCGTCATGTGTCCGATAAGAGCCAGGCCTGGAGCGAAAAGGATTGCCAGGAGCATCAAATTGTAGTAGACAGAATTGTCCGGAATTTATCTCCGTGGCAGGTCAAAGTCGGCTCCACTTCCGACTATACCTACGGCTCCATCTCCCACCTCCTCACGCCTATCTACATCACCGCCTCGCCCGACGATTTTTGCGACATTCTGCCCGCCATTTATCCCACCCCCGCCATCTGGGGCAATCCCTACGAAGCAGCATCCCGCAACATAGGCAAGTACGAGCGCTTCCGACGGGAGTTCTACACCGGGCTTGCAGGCATGGAGAATGGTGAAATCAACGTGGTCTACGCCGCACTCCGTTGCGCACATGTGGCCGACGGCAAATACGAAATCTTTACCGGCAGCGGCATCGTTGCCGACTCCGACCCCGAGTCAGAGTGGAACGAAACCCAAGCCAAAGCACAACCCCTCCTCACGTTCTTCAAGGATTAACCATTTATTCATCTTACTCAGTTGCACCGCGGATCTTCACATATTTTTCTGATAATCTTCATCTCCATGGGAGCCTTGTTCGGNCTCTCATGCCTGCCGTGGAGTCGCTGGACCGACAACCGCGTCAAGGACTTCGACCTTTTCGGCGACCTCTTCCCCAAGCTCGAAGAATTCGTAGAAGCTGAAACGATGATGGACCCGGAACTCGAAGCCCTGATGAACCGCGATGACGAAGAGGCCGACAACGAACTCTCGGCCACACCCGAAGTGCCTGAATCGATGTTGTATGTGGGTCCGCTGTTGCCTGACGAGGACCTGCTGGCCGTGCGTCTCAACACCGACATAGCCGACAGCACCGCCATCGGCGAAGCTGCACTTGTTCATGTTGTAGAGCCGGCATCAGAAGCACCCGTACTACCCGACGGCACCATTGGCGTCGAATACTACTCCCCGGGGAGTGCCTTTCCCAATTTCGCCAGGGCTCTGGAGCATGCTCGCTTCCGCCCGGTCCGCATAGCCGTCATCGGCGATTCTTTCATTGAAGGCGACATACTCACACAGAACCTGCGCGACTCCCTGCAGCTCATCTACGGCGGCCGGGGTGTGGGCTATGTGAACATGCACTCAGAGATGCCCGGTTTCCGGCAGTCTGTGAACCAAAGCGGCGGCAAAGGTTGGAAGATGACTTCCATCAAGGATATGCGAGCATCCGACACCCTGATGACACTTGCCGGAGAATATGGAAAGGCTGGCGAAAGTGTCGTCTCGACGTATCGCGGCTCCAAATTCTCTCCCCGCACGAAGGCTTGGAGCCGGACCTCGTTCCTATTCCTCGCACCGGCAGCAGGGACCGTCACCATCACCGCCGACGACGGCCAGTCGGCATCCATGGACGTTGTCCCTTCGGCCGATCCGCAGATGTTGACTCTCGATGCTGAAACAACCTCCGCTAAAGTAACGGCCAATGTCCCCGGCATCGTAGGTCTCGGAACCTTCCTTACCGACCCGGCAGGAGTGCAGCTCGACTGTATGTCCGTCCGTGGCTACAGCGGTATCAGTCACCGACATATGAACGTGCCGCTGGCGCATGCAATGTCCGAGTATATGCCCTATGACCTCATCATCCTCGAATACGGGATGAACGCCCTCAGTGCCGCCCAGACAAACTATTCCACTTACGAAAAAGCTCTCGTTGCGACCATCGAGCGCATCCGGAAGGCCTATCCCGGCGCTGACATACTCATGCTCGGCATCAGCGACCGCGGTGTAAAGCGGGGCGGTGAGGTGCAGTCAATGTCAACATGCCTGGCAATGACGGAGGCCCAGCGTCGTGCCGCTGCCCGCACCGGTATCCATTTCTGGGACATGCGGGCCGCTATGGGCGGGCAGGACGCCATCGTTCAGTGGCGTAAAGATAAGCTCGTAAACGCCGACTATATCCACCTCAACCACAAGGGCGGCGCCGAAATGGCATCCCGCCTCCTCCATGCAATCCAAGCCTCTCTCCATGAATAAACTCCTGCTCACACTCGTCGCACTCACCCTCCCGCTGCTTCTCGCCGCTCAAGATGAAGACGAGTCGCAGGCCGAACTGCGCCTGAATCCGGATATTGAGTACCAGAGCGAAGTGGCCGTAAACTACGCCGACTATCCTTTCCTCAACCTCGAAGCCAACCGCATCGACCTCAACGGCGCCGACTGGTCGGGCCTCAAGCGCAATGTCCTCAACTCGCAGCTTGGCGAGGGAATCACATCTGTGGTATACCTCGGCGATTCCCACGTGCAGGCCGATTTCAACGGCGCCGTGGTCCGTCAGCGCCTCGGGGAACAACTCGGCCTGGCCGGCCGTGGAATCATTATCCCCTTCCGGGCTGCCGGCACAAACGAGCCTCTGGATTATTCTTTCACCTTCTCAGGCTCATACTCTTCGGCCAAACTCCTTAAACAACCCTGGGCAACTGCCATGCCCTTCTCTGGCATCGGAATAACTCCTGACGGAACCACTTTCGATGTCACCATCACTTGCCGCACACCTTTCGACCGCATAACCTTCTTCTACGACGGCTCCGGGAGTCTTGAAATTACCAAAGCCGTTTCGGAAGGGGAGAGCAGGGTATTCGGTGCCGCTACCACCGATGAGGGAGTCTACGAAATCGCTTTCCGTGAACTCCTCGATGAAGTTACCCTCTCTTTTTCGCGCCAGGGACCGGTGACGCTTGCCGGTGCTTCTCTCTCATCCGACATTACAGGGGTCTACCTCCATTCCGTGGGCAACAACGGTGCAACTTACGCTTCCTATAATTCTATTCCTTCCTTCGGTAAGGAGTTCGCCGTTCTGGAGCCCGACCTCGTGGTGGTAGCCCTTGGCACAAACGAGGCCTTCGGAACTATCGACGCAGCCGAAGTTGCCTACAACATAGACGAACTGGTCAATACCATCCGCGCTCATAGCCCCAATACTCAAATTCTGCTTGTCACTCCGTCGCAGTGTTTCAAGCGAAACTACACGCGCCGCAAGGGCTCCCGCCGGCGCACCTCCAGCCTGGTGGACAACCCCAAAGTGGCCACCATGCGCAACATCATCCTTCGTTATGGAGCAGAGCATGGAGTCCCCGTTTATGACACATATGCTGTTGTGGGGACTGCCGCACAACTCCGGGGGGCCGAACTCTTATCCAAGGACGGCGTCCACTTCACCGCCAACGGCTACCGCCTCCTGGGCAACCTCCTGGCCGATGCGCTCCTCCAGCAAATGCTCTAAAACACTTGCAGAACCTCAAATATTTTCGTAAATTTGCGCTGACAACTAATCTGACCCCATGAAATACATCGGAGCACACGTCGATTCTGTTCCCGCGGTGGATATAGCTCCCGAGCAAGCACACATGCTCGGGGCATCAGCCTTTGCCTTCAACCTCATTGACGCTACCCGATGGAACAACCCGCCTTATACCGACGCCGAGGTCGAGCGCTTCCGTGCTCTCTGCGAGCAGTTCGGTTACGGCCCGTCGCAGATGTTGCCCCACAGCGCATTCGTGGTTAACCTCTGCTCTCCCGACGCCCGCAAACTCGCTCTCTCCCGACGCACTTTCACGGACGAACTGCGTCGGTGCGCCCAGCTTGGCGTAGCGCTTCTCAACTTCCACCCCGGAGCGCACCTCAAGAAGATGACCGAACCCGAGGCCCTCGACATTGTCGCTGACTCGCTCAATTACTGCCTGGACAAAACCGAAGGCGTCACTGCGGTTATCGAAAACACAGCAGGGCAGGGCTCCAATCTCGGCTATTCTTTCGAGCACCTGGCACATATCATCGACCGCGTCGAAGACAAGACCCGCGTCGGGGTATGCATCGACTCCGCCCACGCCATGGCTGCCGGCTTCGACCTTGCTTCAGAGGAAGGTTACCGCCAATGCTGGGAATCGTTCGAAGAAATAGTCGGTTTCAAATACCTCCGCGGGATGCACATCAACGACTCCATGCGTGAGGTCGGCTCGCGTATCGACCGCCATGCTTCCGTCGGCAAAGGCACTATCGGGGCCGCATTCTTCGAACGCCTGATGCGCGACCCCCGTATGGACGGCATTCCATTGATTCTCGAAACACCCGACCCGGCCCTTTGGCCCGAAGAGATTCGCTGGCTCCAATCGTTGGCTCAAGAATAAATTACACCTTATATATACTACTACACCTTATCATGCAATAATACCCATGTTACAAGAAAAGAAAGATTTAAGTTTCTGGAAACTATGGAACCTGAGCTTCGGGTTCTTCGGAGTGCAGATTGCATATGCCCTCCAAAGCTCGCAGGTGAGCCGAATCTTCTCAACCATCGGCGCTNANCCCCACGACCNGAGCTACTTCTGGATTCTCCCTCCGCTGATGNGCCTCATCGTCCAGCCGATTGTCGGCTCTGCCANCNNCCNCACCTGGAACCGCCTCNGACGCCGCTTACCCTACCTCGTGGCAGGCGCCCTGGTGGCAATCATCGTGATGTGCTTCTTACCAAACGCCGGGTCTCTCGGTTTCACCGTCTCTCAGGCCATCATTTTCGGCCTCATCATGCTCATGTTCCTGGATACATCCATCAACATGGCCATGCAGCCGTTCAAGATGCTCGTGGGCGACTTTGTAAACGAAAAGCAGAAAGGTCTTGCATATTCCATTCAGAGCTTCCTCTGCAACGCCGGTTCCGTGGTGGGCTATGTGGCACCTTTCGTGCTGGCTTGGTTCCTGCCCTCATGGGCGCCCGCAGGGCAAGTGCCTCCGACGGTTACCTGGGCTTTCTACATCGGAGCCTTCGTGATGGCCCTCTGCGTTATCTACACCCTTTGGAAAGTCAAGGAAATGCCTCCCAAGGAATATGCAGCTTACCATGGCATTAAGCCCGAGACTGAAGGTGAAAAGCCTAAAGAGAACATTTTCAAGCTATTAGTCAAAGCCCCCAAAGTGTTCTGGACCATCGGCATTGTGCAGTTCTTCTGCTGGGCCGGCTTCCTGTACATGTGGTCCTACTCAACCGATGCCGTGGCAATCCAGGCTTTCAACGCACCGACCATGAAAGCCGTCTCCGGGCTCGAAATCAACGGCCATAACTACAACGACAAATATGTGTTCGACAACGGTCAGCCCGTCTTTGAACACGGCATGTTCACCATTGCAGGTGTACGCCTCGACGGCGGCGACATGATTTCACCCCGATGTGTGGCTGCCGGCTCCGACACCATCATTCGCAACGGCCAGGTTAACTACGTTGCAGGCNTGGCCGTGGTTGACCCCAATGGCGGCGAAATTANTATCCCCGGCGNCAAACTNNCCGTCGANGGTAAGACANTGGATGCAACGACNCTCACCACAGTAAGNCGCTTCAGCCTTATCGGCCCCGATTCGCATCTTCAGCTTGCCGGTATTGCCATTGAGGACAACGGTCATTACGACCTGGAGGAGACCACCAACCTTCCGGCTGTAACTTCTGCATCTGACATAACCCTCCATTACACAACCAAGCTCAATCCCGCCACCCCGGAATATCAGGCTGCCGGCGACTGGAACGGTAACCTCCTCGCAGTCCAGGGAATTGTGGCTGTATTCTGGGCTATGGTGCTCGCACGTTTCCGTCGCCGTAAGCTCCCGTACTCCCTCAGCCTCCTGATCGGCGCAATCGGATTCTGCTCCATCTATTTCTTCCACAACCAGTACCTTCTTTTCATCAGCTACGGTCTTGCCGGTTGCGGTTGGGCGGCCATGCTTGCAATGCCGTTCACCATCCTCACCAACGCGCTGTCAGGGAAGAACATCGGTACATATCTCGGTTTGTTCAACTGCACTATCTGCCTGCCTCAGATTGTAGCCGCATTCTGTGGCGGAGCAATCCTCAAGGCCTTCCCCCACGTGGCCTCTGGAATTTCAGCCGGTGTACCCAACACGGTGATGATGCTCGTTACCTCCGGAGTCCTGCTCCTTATCGGCTCTATCTGCGTCTGGATTATCAAAGAGACGAGTGGCGAGAAATCCTCTGCTCAGCAGGTGGAAGAAAACTANGTCCAAGGTCTTGAAGAAAGCGCAACCGACCTTTGATTATGGAGTCAATTCGCCAGCTATATAAAATCGGCAACGGTCCCTCGAGCTCACACACCATGGGCCCCCGCAAGGCTGCGCGTCGCTTCGGCGAGCGCAACTCGGGCCGTGCCGCCCGCTTCGACGTTACGCTCTACGGTGCCCTGGCCGCCACCGGCAAGGGGCACCTTACCGACCAGGCCATCCTCGAAGAACTTACGCCGATCGCCCCGACCGACATAATCTGGAAACCCGAAACCGTCCTTCCCTTTCACACCAACGGCATGACCTTCCGGGCTTTTGACTCCGCCGGGGCAGAGTGCGACTCCTGGACGGTATACTCCGTAGGTGGGGGCGATATCCTCGAAGAGGGAGAGCAGCGTGGAGCCGGGCAGGAGGTATACCCCCTGAGTAAGATGAAGGACATACAGGCCTATTGCGAAGCCACCGGCACAAGCTACTGGGAATATGTCGACCGCTACGAAGGTAAAGAAATCTGGGACTTCCTCCGCGAGGTTTGGACCGTCATGAAAGAGGCCGTAGAACGCGGCCTTGAGGCCGAAGGGGTACTCCCCGGAGGTTTGGCCGTTCGCCGCAAAGCCGTAAGTTACCTTGTCCGCGCCGAAGGCTATAACGCCTCCCTCAAAAGCCGCGGGCTGGTCTACGCCTATGCCCTGGCCGTTTCCGAAGAGAATGCCGCCGGCGGAAAAATCGTAACCGCACCAACATGCGGATCCTGCGGAATCGTACCGGCCGTGCTCTACCATCTCCACAAATCCAAGGGATTCAGTGAGCAACGTATCCTCCGCGCACTGGCCACGGCAGCCCTCTTTGGCAACGTGGTGAAGGCTAACGCCTCCGTGTCCGGCGCAGAAGTAGGCTGTCAGGGCGAGGTCGGGGTTGCCTGTGCCATGGCCGCTGCGGCTGCCAACCAGCTCTTCGGCGGAACGCCCGCGCAGATTGAATATGCTGCCGAGATGGGACTCGAACACCACCTCGGCCTCACATGCGACCCTGTCTGCGGACTCGTCCAGATTCCGTGCATTGAGCGCAACGCCTACGCCGCAGCCCGAGCCCTCGACGCCAATCTCTACTCCGCATTCTCCGATGGTACGCACTCCGTCAACTTCGACCGCATAGTCGAAGTGATGAAGCAGACCGGCCACGACATACCCTCGCTCTACAAAGAAACAGCACTCGGTGGGCTGGCCGCAATCAAATAACACGGTTCTCGGAAAAATATTTCGCCGAAAATTTGCATATTTCGATACTTTGCATTAATTTTGCACTCGAAATCGGAACAACCCGTGCTCCTGGAGNGGTGGGTGAGTGGCTGAAACCACCAGTTTGCTAAACTGACGTAGGAGTAATCCTACCACGAGTTCGAATCTCGTCCTCTCCGCTTTAGCTGACACACGTATTTAGAATTATGTGTGTCAGCTTTTCTTTTCATCAGCGTGTTAGCCAGCTGACTTGCGGCCTGGTTCGCCGCTAAGAACCCGACCGAAGACGCAGTAAATGATTGCAAACGATTCTGTGTTTCGTTTGTAACTTTGAGTACTGATTCCATGGCTTTTTTGAGTCCGTCGGCGTCCATGGTGAGCGTTTTGAGCCCATCTTTACCCTCTTTTATAAGAAAATCTATTGAAATTGCTCCATTTTTAGCCATTTCCTACTGTGTATTGCGTAAATAATTGTAATTTTGCCCGAAATCCAATCGAATTAGCTCATAGAAATCTATGATATGGAAACTGAAGTAATAGCATACTTGTGCTTAATCCCGTACTTTCTTTTTCTTCTATTTATTTTTATTAGAATCAGGAAAATCTTAAATGGCCCAGATACGCCACAAAAGCGAGCCTTAGAGAAACAGTTAAAAAAGAATACGAGCGGGACGCAGAACGGTCCTTATGGATAATTCTATCACTTTAATTTCATAAAGCGGTCCAACCGCTGTTCCGGCGTCAACTCCTCGGCCTGATGTTTGGGTCGGGGCGATGTTGCGTTGTCCCAGGGNAGGGGGAGGAGGCGTTCGGGGNGGATTCGATTCTTGACGTGGGGCTGGATGCAGATGGCGGC
>WFLX010155525.1_pt1 | contig 31426 bp, 29 predicted proteins | sample 4967041 | NCBI WGS metagenome assembly WFLX01 (sample SAMN12857096, study PRJNA449069) | gut metagenome | isolation source: stool from male and female vole | host: Microtus ochrogaster | place: USA:Florida | collected 2017
CCTTGACGGTTCTTGGGGCTATCAGGTAATCGGGTATTATGCTCCCACGGCGCGCTATGGTTCGCCGGAGGATTTCATGTATTTTGTGAATGAGCTTCACAAAGCGGGAATTGGTGTGATTCTGGATTGGGTTCCCGCACATTTTCCCAGAGATGTTTACGGACTTTCCAATTTTGATGGAACCTGTCTTTATGAGCATCAGGATCCCAGACAGGGTTCCCACNCNCATTGGGGGACATTGATTTACAATTACGNCAGACCGGAGGTTNCNAATTATCTCATTGCTANTGCGTTGNTNTGGGTGGAGAAATTCNATGCGGACGGCATNNGCATGGATGCGGTGGCAAGCATGTTGTATCTGGATTATGGCAAAAATGATGGAGAGTGGGTTGCCAATATGTACGGCGGCAAGGAGAATCTGGAAGCCATTGAACTGATCAGACATTTCAATTCCATCTTAAAGAAGCGCAATCCCGGAGTGCTGTCCATTGCGGAAGAAAGCACGGCATTCCCCATGATTACCGGAGATATCAAGGAGGGCGGCTTGGGATTTGACTTAAAGTGGAATATGGGCTTTATGAATGATTACTTACGATATATCCAATATGATCCTTATTTCAGGAGCCATCATCACGGAGAGCTGACCTTCAGCATGATTTATGCTTACAGCGAGAAATTTATCTTGGTATTCTCCCATGATGAGGTGGTGCACGGCAAGGCTACCATGGTGGGGAAGATGCCCGGGGAGAGGGAGCAGAAGTTTGCAAACTTACGCCTGACCTATGCTTATATGATGACCCATCCCGGCAAAAAACTGTTGTTTATGGGGCAGGATATCGGTGAGTTTAATGAGTGGAATGAAGCCAGACAGGTAGAATGGGATTTAAGAAAGGTTCCCGAGCATGAGGGGATTGCCCTGTTGGTCAAGGACTTAAACGGATTATACAAAAGCCAGAAGGCGCTGTATGAGTTGGACGGGGAGCCGGATGGCTTTGAGTGGATGAACAATATTTCCGGAAATGACTGCTATCTGTCCTATGTCAGAAAAGGTCCGGAGCCGGAAGATATGCTGGTAGTGGTAGCAAACTTTGCAGGAGTGGAACAGGAAATCACCACGGGAGTTCCCTATGAAGGCAAATACAAGGAGATTTTCAACACCGATAATATTAAGTACGGCGGAAGCGGCATAGTAAACGAAAGAGTGAAAAAGGCACAGGATATCCGCTGGGATGAGAGGATGCAGTCCATTACCGTGAAGCTTGCACCCCTGTCCCTGAGCATTCTGCAGTTCATCCCTTATACGGAGGAGGAGCTCACAAAGGTAATTGAGCAGAGAATCCGTAAGAATACTCCGGTCAAAAAGGAAAAGCCGCGGAAAAAAGCCACGGAAAAAGCTAAAAAATAGTTATTGACAAATCCCGTTCTCATGGGTATAATGAATCAGTGTGCAACATACAAGGAGCTGATATGTTAATCAATTTATCCGATGTCTTAACATTAGAGGGAAAAACAGCGGAATACACTGTGCCTATAGAGCTTGAAAGCTTTAGCAGCAAGCTGGGGGATTTCGCAGTGACAAGCAAGACTCCCATTGCTTTTACTTTTGCCAATATCGGCACGGGAAAGGCAAAGATGGATGCAAAAGCAAAAATAAGTTTTGCCGCCGAATGCGACAGGTGCCTTACACAGACGTCTGTGGATTTGGAGCTTTCCATTGAGAGGGTTGTGATTTCTCCGGATGTAGAAACAGAGGATGAGGAGGAATCGGACAGTCGCCAATTTATGGAGGATTTCCAATTAGACACGGAAGCTCTTGTGTATCAAGAGATTTTGGAAAACTGGCCTATGAAGATTCTGTGCAGGGAAGACTGCAAGGGCGTGTGCCCGGTATGTGGACAGAATCGAAATATCAGGGAATGCGGCTGCGATACTTTTGTGCCGGATCCCCGCATGGCAGTGATANNNGANATTTTCAATGCGAACAATGNGAATAAGGAGGTGTAANGATGGGTGCTATTTGTCCTAANAANAAATCTTCNAAGAGNAGAAGAGATAAGAGAAGAGNAAACNGGAAAATGAGTGTTCCTACANTAGTAAAGNGCAGCAAATGCGGTGCATTGATGATGNCNCACAGAGTNTGCAAGGCTNGNGGTTCNTACAACAAAAAGCANGTCGTAAATGCTGACTGATATTTTGGCAAAACAGGACCTTTCCCCATGGGAAAGGTCTTTTCTTTGTNNTCNGNTNGGGGTTNCNANTTTTTGTAATTTTTTACTTGATTTTTGTATAGGGGTCTAGTATATTAAAATAAGACATTTTACCATAGTATTTTGGAAGGAAACAGACAGATGGCTGATTTCGTAAATGTGGCGGTAGATGCCATGGGCGGCGACAATGCTCCCGCAGAGGTTGTGAAGGGTGCAGTGGAAGCCATAAATGAAGACAAAAGGGTCAAGGTTTTTCTGGTGGGCAAAGAGCCTGCCATCAGAGAGGAACTGAATAAGTACACCTATAAGGAAGAGCAGCTTGAAATTGTGCATGCGGAGGAAGTTATTGAGATGGCGGAGCCTCCGGTTATGGCAATCCGCAAGAAAAAAGATTCCTCCATTGTAAAGGCCATGTATATGGTGAAGGACGGAAGCTGTGATGCTCTTGTATCCGCTGGAAGCACTGGTGCGGTGCNGNTNGGCGGTCAGATTATAGTAGGCCGCATCAAGGGTGTGGAGAGACCGCCCCTTGCTCCGCTGATTCCCACGGCAAATGGCGTGAGCCTGCTTCTGGACTGCGGCGCCAATGTAGATGCAAGACCTTCACATCTGGTGCAGTTTGCCAAGATGGGCAGCGTATATATGGAAAATGTCATGGGAGTAAAAAATCCCAAAGTGGGCATTGTAAATATCGGCGCTGAGGAAGAGAAGGGCAATGCTTTGGTAAAGGAGACCTTTCCGCTCTTAAAAAACTGTCCCGACATCAATTTTGTAGGAAGCGTTGAGGCGAGAGATATTCCCGCAGGCGCGGTGGATATTGTGGTGTGTGAGGCTTTTGTGGGAAATGTCATCCTTAAGATGTATGAAGGCGTGGGCGGAGTACTGATTAAAAAGATAAAGGAAAGCATGATGACTTCCTTTCGCAGTAAGATGGGCGCCCTATTAGTAAAGCCTGCCTTGAAAAAGACATTGAAATCTTTTGATACGGAAGAGTATGGCGGAGCTCCGCTTCTGGGCTTAAACGGTCTGGTAGTCAAGACTCACGGAAGCAGTAAAGCCATTGAAATTAAGAATTCCATTTTGCAGTGCATTGCATTTAAGGAGCAGAAGATTAACGAAAAAATCAAGGAGAAAGTTGTCCTTGAAAATTAAATAAAGAATAAAATAAGAAAGAGGNAGCAAGATATGGAACTTGAAAAGCTGAAAAAAATCATTGCTGAAGTACTGAATGTGGATCCGGAGGAGATTACGCCTGAGACAACGTTCACGGACGACTTGGGAGCTGATTCTTTGGATGTATATCAGATTATTATGGGAATCGAAGAAGAGTTTGATATTGAGATTCCGGCTGAGACTGCAGAACAAATTGCTACAGTGGATCAGGCTGTAGAGATGATTAAGAAAGCTTTGAACTAAATCTGAATGTTATGGTATTCCCGGATTGAGTCTATGATTTCTATTCGGGAATATTTTTGTTGGAGGTTAGCGTGAAAAAATATGCATTGGAAGTGCTGGAGAACAAAATAGGCTACAAGTTTAAAAATCAGGCTTTTTTAAAGCAGGCGCTGACTCACAGTTCTTATGCAAACGAGCAGAAAATTAACAAAATCGGAAATTATGAGCGGGTGGAATTTTTGGGAGATGCGGTGTTGGAATTGGTATCCAGCGAGTTCCTCTTTAAGGAGCATCCCGACATACCGGAAGGAGAGCTTACCAAGCTGCGGGCATCCATGGTATGTGAGCCTGCGCTGGCATTCTGTGCAAATGACTTGGATTTGAAAAAATTCATTTTGCTTGGCAGGGGCGAGGAGAGCACCGGCGGAAGAAATCGGGACAGCATCATTTCCGATGTGGTGGAGGCTGTAATTGGAGCTATTTACTTGGATGGGGGAATGGAGCCGGCCAAGGAATTTATCAGTCGTTTCATATTGTCTGATTTAGAGAATAAGCGCCTTTTTTATGACAGCAAGAGTAATCTTCAGGAACTGATACAGGGTAAGTTAAAAAAAGAATTTCATTATGAACTTTTAGAGGAAAGCGGACCGGAGCATGACAAGGTATTTGAGGTGGAATTGTTCATGGAGGGAGAATGCATCGGTAAGGGAAGCGGGAAAAACAAAAAGGCGGCGGAGCAGCAGGCAGCATATAAAGCGCTTTTGCTATTGAGGGATAGAGGATATGTATTTAAAAAGCATTGAGGTACACGGTTTTAAATCATTTGCAAACAAAATAGTTTTTCAGTTTCACAACGGAATCACGGGTATCGTGGGACCCAACGGAAGCGGAAAGAGCAATGTGGCGGATGCCGTGCGATGGGTGCTGGGAGAGCAAAGAATCAAACAGCTTCGAGGCGCCAGCATGCAGGATGTCATTTTCTCGGGAACAGAAACCAGAAAGCCTTTAAGCTATGCCTATGTGGCGATTACTCTGGACAATTCTGACCATCAGCTTGCCATCGATTATGAAGAGGTGACGGTAGCCAGAAGAATTTACCGTTCCGGAGAAAGTGAATATCTGATTAATGGTACACTTTGCAGGCTCAAGGATGTCAATGAGCTTTTTTATGATACAGGAATCGGCAAAGAGGGATATTCCATTATCGGTCAGGGTCAGATTGATAAAATTTTAAGCGGAAAGCCGGAGGAGAGAAGGGAACTTTTTGACGAGGCGGCAGGTATTGTGAAATTTAAGCGCCGTAAGACTGCAGCACAGGCAAAGCTGGAGAGCGAGAAGCAGAATCTGGTGCGTGTGACGGACATTTTGGGGGAGCTTGAGAAACAGGTGGAACCCCTTGAGAAACAGTCTGAAACCGCAAGAATTTATCTTCGCAAAAAAGAAGAGTTAAAAAAGCTGGATGTCAATACTTTCCTTCTGGAAAACAAGCGCTTGAAAGAGCAACTTCAGACCGTTGAGGATAAATATCAGGTTGCAAGCGGCGACTTAGAACAGACTAAGGAAAAATATGAGGGCATTAAGGACGAGTATGAACGGATACAGGAAGAGATAGAGACTCTGGACGAGGCCATNGAGCAGGCGAGAAACAGTCTTACCGACACGGGACTTCTTAGGGGAAAGCTGGAGGGTGAGATTAATGTCTTAAAGGAGCAGATTAACTCTGCCAAAGGCAGCGAGACTCATTTAAGCAATCGTAAGAATACTCTGGAGGAGGAGATTGCAGCAGGTAATCAGGAAAGAGATGCCATTCTCACAGACAAAAAAGATGTGGACGAAAATGTGCAGGAGATTACTGATACCGCTGACAAGGTGAGAGCGGAGCTGGAAGCGGTTCAGCAAAAAATTGAGGAGCTGAATCAAAGTATAGAAGACGGCAAAAATACCATTATCGGAGAATTGAACCAGCGTGCCACAATCAAGTCCAAGATGGGACGTTTTGACAGCATGACGGAGCAGGTTAATATCCGCAGGGCGGAGTTAAATTCCAGAATTCTCCGTGCTAAATCCGATGAAGTTGCGAGGGAAGAGAGCCTTAGGAATCTGGAAGAAATCTTCCAAAAGGCAAGTGAGGAGCTGGCCCTTTTAAACGAGAAAGAGGCTTCCTGTGAAAAAGAGCTTGGAGAGATGAAGGGAACCCTTGCAAGCACCGATGCCAAGCTTAGGGAAGACCAGAGCCTGTATCATCAGGAAAAATCCAAGCTGGAAGCTCTGACCAACCTGACAGAGCGCTACGAGGGCTATGGCGGCAGCGTAAAGAAGGTTATGGAGCAGAAGGACAAGGAAAAAGGCATTATAGGCGTGGTTGCGGATATTATCAAGGTGGAAAAGAAATATGAGACCGCCATTGAGACCGCGCTTGGCGGAAATATCCAGAACATTGTCACGGATAACGAAGACACTGCCAAAAAGATGATTGCCTACTTAAAGAACAATCGTCTGGGCAGAGCCACCTTTCTGCCCCTTACCAGCATTACCCATCCCCAGGAATTTAAAAATCCNGATGCATTAAAGGAAAAAGGTGTTATCGGCATGGCGGATGAAGTGGTGCAGACAAAGGATAAGTACCGCAATGTGGCAAAAGCCATGTTGGGGCGCATTGTTGTGGTGGACAATGTGGACAACGCCGTAAAGATTGCCCGTAAATTTGACTATGGGATTCGGATGGTAACTTTGGAGGGAGAGCTTTTGGTGCCGGGAGGAGCCATCAGCGGCGGAGCTTTTAAAAATAACAGCAATTTATTGGGGCGAAGGCGCGAGATTGATGAGCTGGAAAAAAATGTCAAGAAGCTCTTTGATGCCATACAGGAGGGAAATCAGAGGATAGCCGATATCAAGGAGAGGCGAAACCAACTGAGAGTGGATGTGGAGACTGTAAAGTCTGACATTCAGGAAAAGATTATAGAGCAAAATACCGCAAGACTGAATATCAGTCAGGCAAGGGAACGAATGGAGGAGGAGGCAGAGAGTGTTCAGTCTCTAAAAAAAGAAGAACAGGAGATTGAAGACCAGATTCTGGAAATTAAAGAGAGCAAGGCTTCCATTCAAAAAGAGTTAGCGGACAGTGAGGCGCTGGAAAAAAAGACCCAGGAACAGATTCTTGTGTTTCAGGAAGAATTGGAACAGATGAGAGGACGGGAAACTCAAGCTGCGGCAAAGGTGTCCGAGTGGGATTTGAAGGTTGGAAAGCTACGGCAGGAACAGCAGTTTAAGCAGGCTAATGTGGACCGTATTGAGGGCGAAATCAAGCAGAGGCAGGCGGAGCTTTCAGAAATTCTCACGGCGCTTTCGGAGAATGCTTCCGAGGTGGAGAGAAAGAAAAAGAATATTCTTGAGTTGGAGAAAACCATTACCGCATCCTATGACGAGCAGAACGAATCGGAGAAGAGACTTAAGGAAAATGTGGTTNGCAAGGAAGAACTTGGANCAAAGCAGAAGAATTTNTTTCAGAGCAGAGNGNAGTTGTCCGAGCAGATGAATTCTTTGGATAAGGAAGTGTATCGTCTGGGTGCCCAGAAGGAGAAACTTCAGGAATCCGTGGAGGCTCAGATTAACTATATGTGGGCGGAATACGAAATTACATTGACCGATGCAGCGTCCATGCGAGATGAGGAGATGACCAATCTATCTGCAATGAAGAGTGAAATCAGTTCTTTGAGAGAACAGATTAAAAAGCTGGGAGATGTGAATGTCAATGCCATTGAGGATTACAAGAACCTGATGGAGCGATATACTTTCATGAAAACCCAGCATGATGATCTGGTAGAGGCGGAAAAGACCCTGGAAGGCATCATAGAAGAGCTGGACACCGCCATGAGAAAACAATTTGCAGAGAAATTTGAAGAAATCAACAGAGAGTTTGACAAGGTGTTTAAGGAATTGTTCGGAGGCGGAAAAGGCACGCTGGAGCTGATGGAGGATGAGGATATTCTTGAGGCGGGTATCCGTATTATCGCACAGCCCCCCGGCAAGAAACTGCAAAACATGATGCAGCTTTCCGGCGGAGAGAAAGCGTTATCGGCAATAGCACTGTTGTTTGCCATCCAAAACTTAAAACCCTCACCATTCTGTCTGCTGGATGAGATTGAGGCGGCATTGGATGACTCCAACGTAGTCCGTTTTGCAAAATATTTACATAAGCTGACCAAGAACACGCAGTTTATTGTGATCACTCACAGAAGAGGAACCATGGAGCAGGTGGACAGGCTGTATGGTATCACCATGCAGGAGAAAGGAGTATCCACCCTTGTCAGCGTGAATCTGATTGATAAGGAGCTGGAGGATTAGCGTGAGAATGTGTGAGAGGAGGTAAGTATGTACGGAGAATGGGAAGAAATGGACAGCCAAAGTGAGGCGTCCGAAGAAAATCAGACAACGGAGAAAAAGGGTTTCTTTGCCCGTCTGAAAGCGGGGCTTACCAAGACCAGAGATAATATTGTAAAGGGAATCGATTCTGCGTTCAGCGGATTTTCCTCCATTGACGAAGATTTTTATGAGGAGCTGGAAGAGGTCCTGATTATGGGGGATATCGGCGTCAATGCCACCACAGCCATTGTGGAGCGTCTGAAAAAACAGGTGAAGGAGCAGCATATCAAGGAGCCATCCGGCTGCAAGCAGCTTCTGATTGACAGCATCAAGGAGCAGATGAGGGTGGATGAAACTGCCTATGAATTTGAAAAAGAGCAGTCCATTATCATGGTAATCGGCGTGAATGGCGTAGGTAAGACCACTACTGTGGGAAAGCTTGCGGGCAAGCTCAAAAATAGCGGCAGAAAGGTGCTGATTGCGGCGGCGGATACTTTCCGGGCGGCAGCAGGAGACCAGCTGGCGGAGTGGGCGAGAAGAGCGGATGTCCCCATGATAGGCGGGAATGAAGGTGCAGATCCTGCAAGTGTGGTGTATGATGCGGTAAGCGCCGCCAAGGCAAGGGGCGTGGATGTGCTTTTGATAGATACAGCAGGAAGGCTCCACAACAAGAAAAACCTCATGGAAGAACTGAAAAAAATGAACCGTATTATTGACAGGGAATATCCCAATGCCCACAGGGAAAATCTGATTGTGCTGGACGGCACTACAGGGCAGAATGCTTTGGTGCAGGCAAGGGAGTTTGGGGAAGTGGCGAAGCTGACAGGCATCGTGCTGACCAAGATGGACGGAACTGCCAAGGGCGGCATTGCGGTGGCAATCCAATCGGAGCTTGGGGTGCCGGTGAAATATATTGGCGTGGGGGAAACCATTGAGGATTTGCAGAAATTTAATTCAGATGAATTTGTAAATGCATTGTTTGAAGTAGAAAATTGAACGATAAAAAGAAAGAAGGTTTAAGCTATGGGCGAGGAAATGTTGACTTTGGAAAAGTTTGAGGAAGCTAGTGAGGCGGTAAAGAAAGTTACGCTGGAGACAAAGCTGGTGTACAGTGACTATTTCAGCGAGCAGACAGGCAATAAAGTGTATCTGAAGCCGGAGAATATGCAGTTTACCGGTGCATACAAGCTGAGAGGCGCTTATTATAAAATGAGCACCTTGACTGAGGAAGAGAGGCAAAAGGGGTTGATTACTGCTTCCGCAGGCAATCATGCACAGGGTGTTGCCTATGCAGCAAAATGCTTTGGCGCAAAGGCAACTATTGTCATGCCCACCACTACGCCGTTAATCAAAGTAAACCGCACAAAGAACTATGGAGCGGAGGTAGTGCTTTATGGAGATGTCTATGACGAGGCATGTGCAAGAGCTTACGAGTTGGCAGAGGAGAAGGGGTATACTTTTATTCATCCCTTTGACGATTTGGGAGTGGCTACCGGTCAGGGCACCATTGCCATGGAAATCATCAAGGAGCTTCCTCTGGTAGATTATATTCTGGTGCCCATTGGCGGCGGCGGTCTCGCTACAGGCGTATCTACTCTGGCGAAACTCTTGAATCCGAAGATTAAAGTGATTGGCGTGGAACCTGCGGGCGCAAACTGTATGCAGGCTTCACTGAAAGCAGGAGAAGTGACCACCCTTCCAAGTGTCAGCACCATTGCTGACGGAACTGCGGTAAAAACTCCCGGCAGCCTGTTGTTCCCTTATATCCAGAAAAATCTGGACGATATCATCACTGTTGAGGATGAAGAATTAGTAGTGGCATTTCTGGATATGGTGGAAAGCCATAAAATGATAGTGGAAAATTCCGGACTTTTGTCCGTAGCTGCCTTAAAGCATTTAAATGTAAAGGACAAAAAGATTGTGTCCATCTTAAGCGGAGGCAATATGGATGTGATTACCATGTCCTCTGTGGTACAGCAGGGATTGATTTTCCGGGACAGAATCTTTACGGTATCTGTTCTTCTGCCGGACAAGCCCGGCGAGCTGCACCGGGTATCAGGTATTATTGCAGATGTAAACGGCAATGTCATTAAATTGGAGCATAACCAATTCGTATCCACCAATAGAAATGCTGCCGTGGAACTGCGCATTACCATGGAGGCATTCGGTACGGAGCATAAAGGGCAGATTATGGCAGCTTTGGAGAAGGAAGGCTACAGACCCAAGTTGGTGCGCACCAATATTTAAAGGAGACAAAAAAGCAGAAGAACAGCGGTAAATCTTTTATATAGGTTTACCGCTGTTTTTTTATGNGTAGGAATAATTATTTGTTTTTGGCGGCACATTAAGTAAGGAACAACAAAAAGAGAATTGCGGAAGCAGAAGGAATGGGAATTAAGAGATATGGGAAAGAAAAGTTTAAAAAGGAAAGTATTTGATTATATTGTGATTACCGTGGCGGCTCTTTTGTATGGGGCGGCGTTAAGTCTGTTTCTTGCGCCTAATATGCTGGCGCCCGGCGGAGTATCCGGAATCTCCATTATTTTAAACAGGGTGATTCCCAGCGTTCCTACAGGTACTTGGATATTCCTTTTAAACATTCCTATTTTAATATTGGGGGCATGGAAATTCGGCATAAAATTTATTCTCTCCACCATTTACTGTACGCTGCTGACCTCTTACTTTACTAATCTGCTGGAACCCATAGGAGCCCTGACGCAGGATCCGCTTCTTGCGGCCATTGCAGGGAGCAGTTTAATTGCTCTGTCCTTAGGTTCCGTCTTTAAGGCTGGTTCCACCACCGGGGGAATGGACATTATCATCAAGGTAGTCCGCTTAAAGCTTCCCCATTTAAAGACGGGATTTCTTTATCTGATAGAAGATGTGATTATTATAGCCGTGTCCGCTTTGGTGTTCCAAAACATTGACAGGGCGTTATATGCGGGGCTTTGCGCGCTGGTGACATCTTTTCTGCTGGATTTGGTTCTGTATGGCCGAGACGGTGCAAAATTAATTTTTATTATCAGCAATCATTCCGATACCATTGCCCGGCGCATTTTAGAAGAATTAGATGTGGGAGTGACCTTTTTGCAGGGCGCAGGCGCATACAGCGGCAGGGACAAAAAGGTAATTCTCTGCATTATAAAAAAGCCTCTTTCTCCAAAGGTGGAGGAAATTGTCAAGGAGGAGGACCCTGCAGCGTTTATGATTTTCAGCAGCGCAACAGAAATCTATGGGGAAGGGTATAAAAATATTTTTGGAGAAAAGTTGTAAAAGACTGAATAAACGAAAATTCGTTTACAACATACTAAAAAACAAATTGACTTCGTATAGGAAACATGATACACTCATTTTACATGGGAGGCAGCCTAACAATTATCAATGATTAGGAGGATTATAACTATGACAGATCATGAAATACTTAATGAGATACTTTCACAGGTACAAGGTCTGAAGACGGATGTGCAGGACCTGAAGACAGAAGTACAGGACCTGAAGACCGGCCGGAAAGAAATGAAGGAGCAGATTCAGGTACTGCAGGCATGGCAGAAAGAATTGGGAGGACAGATGAAGGCCATGCAGGTTGAGCAGACCAAAATGAATCTGCAGATGCAATCCATACAGGCAGAGCAGCAGGAAATGAAGACGGATATCCGCAGCATAAAATCGGAAGTTCACGGCATGAAAGAGGAGATTCAGATCATACAGTCAGAACAGAAAGAAATGCGGGCGGAGATCAAGGAGATGAAGTCAGACATAAAGGGCCTGAAGTCGGAGAGTCAGGAGTTGAATTGGAAAGTGTCAAAACTCAGTCTACATATTGAAAATGAAACTGACCGAAACATTCAGATAATTGCTGAGAATTTTATCGAGTTAACCAATAAGCTGAATCAGGCGATTCCTGCGGCTGACAAAAATCTTGCCTATGAAGTAAAGGTTAATTATCTCATTAACGAAGTTGACAAGATCAAGGAGAAAGTGGCAATGTAGATTCAAAACCGTATCACCAAGAAACCCCCGGTGCTGAGCCTCCGGGGGGTTCATTTTAGATGGACTGTACACTTGCAGAAAAGTTGAAGAAAAATGAAAACTTGACAAATCAATTTGGGGGGGTAAAATGAAAATGTTTGAATTTGAAATATATGCCAAAATTTTATGAATTTTATGGAAAAATTGAAAAAATTCTTGCAGGACAACACTATATGTGGCATTGTTATACAGAATAGGGCAATATAAACTACACACTGAGAGGATGCGCGAATGAAGACCGGGGAGAGAATCATAGACATACATACACACATCCTTCCCGGAATTGATGACGGTTCGCAGAGTATGGATGAGAGCATAAAAATGCTTCGAATTGCCGAGAGGGAGGGAATTACGGATGTGATTGCAACCCCTCATTATAAAGGCGGTAGGCACAATGCAAGTCCCCAGACCATACAGCGGCTCCTTGGAGAACTGAGGGAGTATGCTGAGGAGGAGGGAATTCAAGTATCCATTCACTTGGGAAATGAAATCTTGTACTTTAGCGAGGTTGAGGATGCATTAGATGAAAAGCGGATTTTCACTATGAATGATTCCGATTTTGCGCTGGTGGAATTTCATCCCGGAGACAGGTATGGCTATATCCGCAATGCTTTGGATCATGTGCAGAGTATAGGATATACTCCGGTGTTGGCTCATGCGGAGAGATATGCCTGTATGTTGAAGGACAAGGATGCCATACGTCAGATTCGGGATATGGGTGTTCGGATTCAGGTAAATGCAGCCAGCGTGGAAGGTGTACTTGGGTGGATGGTCAAGCATTTTACTCATGAAATCCTGCGCAAGCATCTGGTGGATTATATTGGAACAGATGCGCATAGCAGTGACAAGCGGGCGCCTGAGATTCAAAAGTGTGCAAAAATCTTATATAAAAAGTTTGGCAGTGAATATGCCGACGACCTGCTTTATGGCAATGCCCACAGAGATTTCGGAATATAAGAACTAAATGAAAGAGGATGTATAAATGGACAGTAAAGTAAAAGATGATGTCATAGAGATTGACCTGCAGGAGATTGTGGGATTGCTGATACATTGGGCATGGCTGATTGTTGCCTGCGGAATCGCAGCAGGGCTTGTTGGTTTGATTGTCAGCAAATTCATTTTGGTTCCCCAATATCGCTCCACCACAAGTGTCTATATTTTAAGTAAGAGCAGTAATAACAACAACAATTCCCTGACCGTCAGCGATACACAGCTTGCAACCACGCTGACCAAGGACTACGAGAGAATGATTACTAGCCGCGGCGTGGCGGAGCAGGTGATAAAGGATTTGGAATTGACAGATGAATATCCTTCTTATGAAGCGCTTGTACACCAGATTACCGTGACCAATGTCAAGGATACGCGTATTATTAATATTACGGTGCAGGATGAGGATCCTCAGATGGCCAAGCGGCTTGCAGATGCGGTCAGAGAGGTGTCCGCGGAGCGTATCAAGGATGTTATGAATATTGAGGCGGTGAATACGGTGGACGATGCGAATCTGCCCACCAGACCTTCGGAACCTTCCGTGCGCAGATGGACATTTGGCGCTGTTGCTCTGGGCATGATTCTGGCTGCGCTGTTTGTGTTGGCACGCTTTATGCTGGATGATACCATTAAATCTTCTGAGGATATTGAGAGATATCTGGGACTCAGCACATTGGCGCTGATTCCGGATGCAGATGCGGAAAGCAGGACGGAAAAGAAGAAACTGAGAACGCCTTTACAGCGTACGGAGCGTTCTAAAACAAGTCATCCCGCCCCATCCGCTCAGGCAAATAGTGATGTGGAGATTGTTGATTACAACGAACAGGAAGGCTGAGTGAGAGTATGCAGACGATAGAACTTAAGAATGAACCGCAGGATTTCAGAACCAAAGAGGCTTTCAAGACCCTGCGTACCAATATTGAATTTTCAGGGGAGGACATTCAGGTGGTCTGTGTGACCAGCTGTACACCCAATGAGGGCAAGAGCAGTACCTCCTATGAGCTGGGCAGGTCCTTTGCCATGAGCGGCAAGAAGACATTGCTGATAGATGCGGATCTGCGCAAGTCCGTAATGCGTTCCAGACACAAGNAGGGCNAAGTGAGATNGGNACTANCCAACNGTNTGGTGGGCAAGGTGGATTTTGAAGAANGCGTCTGCGCTACGGANATTCCCAATTTCTTTGTGGTCTTTGCAGGACCCGTACCCCCCAATCCCAGCGAGCTTTTGGGAGGGAAGAGATTTCAGAAGGCTGTGGAGGAGTCCCGGGCGAAATATGATGTGATTATTATTGATACGCCCCCTTTAGGCAGCGTGATTGACACAGCCGTGGTATCCAAATGCTGTGACGGAGCTATTATTGTAATCGAGTGCGGCGCTATCAGCTACCGCTTTGCTGCAAAAGTAAAAGAGCAGTTGGAAGTCACAGGATGCCGTATTCTGGGCTGTGTGCTGAACAAGGTGGACTTGTCTGGCAAGGGCTATTACGGCAAGTATTATGGCAGATATTACGGTAAATATTACGGAAAGTATTATGGTAAGTATTATGGAAAATATGGAGAAGAATAGACCGGGAAACAGTGTAAATAACAAAATATGGAAAATTCTTCTGGCAGTGTGTCTGGCAGCAGTGGTGATATGCGGGATTGTATTGGGAGTCCGGCAGTCTGCACAGAATAAAGAGCAGAAACGTCTGCAGGAGTTGGCGGCGATGACGAACAAGACGGGACAGGAGCAGGAACAGAGTACTGCCCCCACTCAGGTGACACCTGAGGAACCTGTAGAGCCGGATCCGCTGGAAGAACTGCGACAGATGGGTGTGCCCATCCCCGAGAAGGAAGTGGACTTTGATACTCTTAAGGAAGAGGTCAATAAGGATATTTATGCGTGGCTTTATATCCCTGATTCCACCATTGATTTCCCGGTACTCAGGCATCCCACGGACAACAGTTATTACCTACTGCACAATCTGGACGGCAGCAAGGGGCGTCCTGGATGCATTTACACGGAGAATTACAACACAATGGATTTCACGGACCCCAACACCGTGATGTACGGACATAATATGAGGGTCGGCACCATGTTTGCGGGACTGCACAAATATGAGGATGAGGAATTTTTTGCAGAGCATCCCTATATATATGTCTATACGCCCGAGAAACTGTTTGTCTATGAGGTTTTTGCGGCGTATGAATACAATGATTTGCACCTGCTGTTAAATTTTGATTTTACCAATGAGCAAGTATTTCAGAAATTTTTGGATGATATCTATGAAATGCGCTCCATGAATTGCAATACGAAAGAGAATTTAGAAGTGACCGCAAAGANCCGTATNTTGACTTTATCNNCNNGTNTGACANGTAAGGNTGATAANNGTTATCTGGTACAGGGAGTGTTGTTGAATGAAGATTAGCATGAAGCTTTACCGGATTATTGCCAAAATTATTTTAGTATTGGTGGCACTCATATTTATCTGTGTGATTGTGTTCATCGGTATGCAGATATCCGGAAAGAACAGATTGTACGGGCGCAGCAAGGGCATGGTTCCCGAGATGGGAAGCGCTGCGGTGCAGAGTACAACCGAAATAATAGAGGCCTATCAGCCTCTGGACGACAGCAATTGGAAAGAAGGCGATGTGCGCTATGAAGGCGTTCATTACCGTTACAACAGCGATATCCTCACTTTTCTCTTTATGGGCATCGACAAGATGACGGAGGTGAAAGTGGTGGCGGATGGCGATAAAGGGGGACAGTCGGATGCTATTTTCCTGCTGGTGTTAAATCACCACAATATGGAAGCCACCATTATCGGTATTCCCAGAGATACCATGACAGAGATTGAAGTTTACAGCCCGAAAGGGCATCATATAGGAACTACCACAGCCCAGATTACACTGCAGCATGGGTACGGAGACGGAGCCAAGATAAGCTGTGAACGCAGTCTGGAAGCCGTATCCAAATTGTTTTACCATCTGCCCATCCACGGGTACTGCGCCATCAATATGGGGGCGATTCCCCTGATTAATGATGCGGTGGGAGGGGTGGAAGTGACGGCTTTGGAAGATGTGATTAACAGTAACATCAAAAAGGGACAGACCATCCGCCTGCAGGGTAAACAGGCATATAATTACCTGCACAATCGGGATACCAAAAGCGCCCAGAGCGCATCCAGACGCTTGGAGCGCCAGAAACAGTACTTAAACGCCTATGCCAAAACGGCTACGGCAGCAATGAAGAAAGATATTACCCTTCCGGTTACCTTATACAATACCATCAGTAAGTATATGGTGACGGATATTTCCGTAGATGAGGTCAGCTATCTGGCCACACAGGCATCCGGCTATCACTTTGGCGAGGACAGCATCCGCTCTCTGGAGGGCGAGATTGTCATGGGTGAGAAGTACGAGGAGTTTTATGCGGACGAGAAGGCTCTCTATGAGCTGATTCTGCAGGTATTCTATGAGGAAGTGGAAGATAAATAATTTGGTATTAGGCCGAAAGGCTTGATATAACCACATGATTATGAGGAAAGGAGGAATGAGACCGATGAAAAATTTTTCTAAGTTGTTAGCGTTGGGTGTGGCTTTGTCCCTTACTTTCGGTATGNCTGCTTTTGCTGNCGAGAGCNCCGTAGCTAGTNATGGCNCTACTCAGGCTGCATTAGATGCAGTTGCAGAGAGTATTACATCTTCTGCGGGAGTTACAGTGACTTNAGTTGATGTTGAAGGCTATGACTATGCCAANGAAGTGGAGNAAGGNGAAGCCTTTACTGCTCTGGCAGATGAGATTGCTGATACATTCAGCGATGTAGAAAAGGTGAATAGTGTAGAGGTAGTGGCAGTGTTTGATGTTGTAGGCACTGCAGGCGAGGCAATAACATTGTCTGGTGTTCCTGGTGTAACCAAGGGCTCTGCATATGTGCTGTGCCATTATGTAACCGAGACCACATATGAATTAGTTCCTGTGGAGGTGTTGGGCAATGGCAGCATTAAGTTTACTTTGGGCAGCTTTTCTATGGCTTCAGTGGTTAAGGTAGATTTTACCGCAAAGGATACCGGTTCTAATGACGACGGCGATGATGATGACGATGACACACCTGCAGTAACTGCAACTGGCGCACCCGCATCACCTAAGACCGGCGAGACTCTGCCTGTAGCAGGCATCGCAATGATGATTGCTCTTGCAGGCGCAGCAGTTTGCGCAACCAAAGTTCGTTACAATAACTAAACTAAATTATTAAAAATTTAATTAATCATGCATGATTAGTTAGTACTCAAAACATGTGGTTGTCGGGACTCCCTGAAAGGGGAGTCCCGATAAAAATAAAAGACTTAACAAGAATAATAAAAACAGGTGAGATATTATGTACAGGAAAGGAGCACAAGGGTGGCTGAAACACCTTGATTTTATCATATTGGATATGGTGTGCCTGCAGATTTCCTTTGTGCTTGCCTATATGGTGCGCATGGGACCGTCAAACCCCTATGCAGTGGAAGCTTACCGCAGCATCGGACTTGTGATTCTTCTGGCGGATGCAGTGGCTTCTTTTTTGTTTAACAGCTTTAAGAATGTATTGAAAAGAGGATATTACAGAGAGTTTGCAGCCACACTCAAACATGTGTGTCTGGTGGTGGGAATTGTAATCGTATATCTGTTTACCATACAAAAAAGCATCTCCTATTCTCGGATTGTTATATATCTGACGGCGGTGCTTTATATCTGTTTGGGATATTTTCCCAGAATTTTCTGGAAGAAACACCTGCAGAAAGTTCTGGCGGCCGAACGGAGCAAGAGTTCCTTGTTGATTGTAACCACAAAGTCCATGGCGGAGACGGTAATACAAAATGCTGAGAAAGGCAGCTATGAACGGTTTTATATAGCTGGTGTGGCAATTCTGGATTGCAATATGAAGGGACAGGAAATCGCCGGAGTGCCTGTAGTGGCATATGCCGAGGATGTGGCGGATGCGGCGTGCCATGTGTGGGTGGACGAAGTGCTGATTGCCCTGCCCCACAGCGAGATTTATCCAGAGGAGATGATGAATCAGTTTCTGGAGATGGGAATCGTGGTACATTGGGGGCTTTTCCTGCGAAGCACTGAGGATGAAGCTGGAAGCAGCGTACAGCCTTTTATAGAGAATCTGGGAAACTACCGGGTGATGACCACCACCATCAATGTAGCTACACCTATGCAGCAGGCGTTTAAGAGGCTGCTGGATATTGCAGGGGGAATAGTGGGGACATTCATTACAGGTATTTTATTTGTTTTTTTGGCACCTGCAATTTATATTACCTCGCCGGGGCCCATTTTTTTCAAGCAGGAGAGAGTGGGAAAAAACGGAAAGCGTTTCCAAATTTATAAATTCCGCAGTATGTATCCGGATGCAGAGGCTCGTAAGAGAGAANNGANGGAGNAGAANGGNTACAAGNATGGCATGATGTTTAAGTTAAAAGNGGATNCTCGGANTATTGGTTCCAAGGTGCTNNCTGACGGAACCGTTAAAAAGGGTTTAGGAAATTTCATGCGAGACTACAGCTTGGATGAATTCCCGCAGTTCATAAATGTACTGAAAGGTGACATGAGTTTGGTAGGCACTAGACCCCCCACTGTGGACGAGTGGGAGAAGTACCAGAGACACCACAGAGCCCGACTTGCCGTCAAGCCCGGCATCACCGGACTGTGGCAAATTAGCGGCAGAAGTGCCATTACGGACTTTGAGGAAGTAGTAAAGCTGGATACCAAGTACATCACGGATTGGAGTATTGGATTGGATTTCAGGATTCTGCTTAAGACGGTGACGGTGGTGTTAGAGAGAAAAGGGGCAATGTAAGGGAAGGAATGATGTGTGTGCAGGACAAGAGAGGAGATACCATGAAAATCGGATTTGTGGCCTCGTCAGGCGGACATTGGGAAGAATTGATGTGTTTGAGAACGATAGCAGATAAGTATGCCTCTTTTTATGTTACGGAGAAGGGCGGACAGTCTGATGACTCAAATTTGAATGATATATATTTATTTTCTCAGATTAACAGAAAGGAAAAATTTTTTTTTATTCACTTCATAACACTTTTTGTAAGAGCATTAAAAATTATGCTTTTAGAGAAACCAGATGTAATTATTTCAACAGGTGCTTTATTGGCATTTCCGTTTTGTTTGATTGCCAAAATGATGAGAAAAAGAGTGATTTATATTGAATCTTTTGCAAGAGTATATGAAGGTTCTTTGACAGGAAAGCTGGTTTATCATTTTTCTGATTTATTTATTATACAGTGGGAATCGTTAAAGGAGATATACCCTAAGGCTGTGTACGGTGGCGGAATATTTTAAAGTGCTTATTGGACTTAAAATGCTTAGGTATGTGATGAAAAAAATGTTCGCAGTTGCTAAGGAGAACTTATGATATTTGTAGTTGTTGGAACTCAAAAATTTGCATTAAACCGATTACTCAGAGAGGTAGACGTTTTAATAGAAAAAGGTATTATTACACAGGAGGTTTTTGCACAGACAGGTCATTCGGATTATACACCAAGGAATTATGACTATATTGATTTTATGCCAAAAGATAGATTTGATATGTGTATAAAGCAGAGTGATTTATTGATTACTCATTGTGGTGTAGGTACAATTATTTCCGGATTACAACATAGAAAACCTATTATTGTATATCCTCGTCTTTCGCATCTCCATGAACATATTGACGACCATCAATTAGAAATAGCAAAATCTTTTTCTGAATTAAATTATGTTCTGGTATGTGGGGAGGGTGATAAGTTGGAAAATGTGATTGAGAAAAGTAAGAAACATCAATTTAATATATACAATTCGCAGCAGGAGCATATGCTTGATGTGATTGAAGGATATTTGGAAGGGATATATCGAAAGTAATGTGGGTGAAATGAGGAAGACATTTATAGTTGATAAAGCTATTAAGAATTGTGAAAATGGTTCGAGGAGATGGATAGTGTGTCATGAAAAAAGTAAAGGTGGTTATGATTGCGGATCGTTTACAATTGGATGGAATAGGAACTGTTATCATGAACTACTGTAATCATTTGGATAAGCACAGATTTGATATTACCATTATGACAGGATCCCCAATAGCTGAAGCAAATAAAAACAAATGTGCTGAGAATGATATTCATTTGATTGAATTACCGAAGAGAAAAAGTTCCCCGATGAAATTCTACAGAGCATTAAACAAGAAATTGGCAGCGGTAAATTATGATATTTGCCATATCCATGGAAATAGTGCAACAAATACCATAGAATTACTTATTGCGTGGAAAAACCATATAAAAGTAAGAATTATGCATTGCCATACTTCGCAATGTCAACATATTAAGATGCATCAAATGCTTTTGCCAATATTTAAAAGACTGTACACAAAGGCATTTGCTTGTAGCGAGATAGCAGGAAATTGGATTTTTGAAAAAGATAAATTTACAGTGATACCAAATGCATTTGAAACAGATAAATATAGATTTGATTCGATTAAACGGGAAGATTACCGCAAAGAATTGGATGTAAAAGATGCATTTTTAATAGGGTTTGTAGGGCGCTTAAATGCTTCAAAAAATTATTGGTACATAGTAAAGTGCTTTGAGGAATATTGGCATAAAAATCCACAGGCTAAACTATTGATGGTAGGCGATGGAGCGGGAAAGGAAGAATTGAAACAATATGTAAATGCTTCCGCTTGTAAAAATAATATTATTATTTATGGGGAGTCAGAAGATATACAGGGAATTCTTTCTGCAANAGATGTCTTTGNTNTTCCTTCGCATTATGAGGGCTTNGNGNTANCTGCAANAGANGCNCAAATCNGTNGTCTTCCCTGTNTTATTTCCAATCAGGTTCCGAGAGAAGTGCGAATTAGTAATCAATGTGTTTTTATGCCAATTGGAGATAAAGATATTCCGTTATGGACTGAAAAATTACAGGAATTTAAGGAGTTATCAATTGATAGGGCGGCTTTCTATATGGAACATCAGAAAGAGATTGAGCGATATGATATTAAGGAGGCTGTTAAGTTTGTGGAAGGTTTATATTTGCAGTGTTTGACTGAATTGTAACATGGTTGTGAGAGGAGAGGCATAGATGCAAACTGTTGAATTGTGTACAAAAAACTGCTGTGGATGTGCCGCTTGTAAGATGATTTGTCCGGTCAATGCCGTTACAATGGTGGAAAATGCGAAAGGATTTTTGTATCCTCAAATTGACGAAAGTAAGTGTATCGACTGTGGGATGTGCAGGCGTGTTTGTTCGGAAAGCGTAAGACGATTTATTCCACAGCAGGCATATATAGCAAAGCTTAAGGATGATGCATCACGGCAGATGTCACAATCCGGGGGGGCATTTGTGGCAATATCAAATGTTATATTGGAACAAGGCGGCACAGTATATGGGGCAATATTAAATGATAAGTTCGAGGTGGAACATGTGCGGGCAACAACATATGATGCCCGAGATAGAATGCGCTATTCCAAATATGCCCAAAGCGATATGCATGATATTTATTGTTGTGTGGAGAAGGATTTAGGGGAGAGAAAGGTGTTGTTTTCCGGTACGCCATGTCAGGTTGCTGGTCTAAACAGATACCTGCGTTGCAAAGGGAAAAACACAGATAATTTATTTACGATTGATTTGATTTGTCATGGAGTTCCTTCTGTAAAAATATGGAGGGATCTAATACAATACTACGAAAGTAAAAGAAGAGAGCAGGTAAAGACAGCTGTATTTNNGAATAAACTAATTAAGGGGTGGNAAGGNCATTACACNACATTTTTGTTTCCNGATAAGCAAATTACGGATTTTTATCATCGAAAATTATTTTACAGTAATCTTGCATTAAGNGAATCCTGTTATACCTGTGAATTTGCAAAGATGGATAGAATATCGGATTTTACCATTGGGGATGCCTGGGGAGTGGAAAAACATGATCCGGAATTTTATGATACCAAAGGTGTATCATTGATATTACTAAATACAGATAAGGCGATAAAACTGTTTGAGAATGCAGTAAATGAATTATATGTAAAAAAAGTATCTGTTGAAATATATAAGCAAGGAAATATGAAGCATCCATCTTGTCCGCATCGTTCCATAGAAGAATTTTGGAGAGATTATAATAGTAAGAGTTTTCGCTATATAATTGAAAAATATGCAAAAAACAATGTTTTTTTAAATCGTAAGTATATTTTTGCTCGCTGTATGAAAAAGCTTTTAGGTAAAGAAAGAAGATAAAAAATGAGTAGAAGAGCAGGAATTTTAACTTTTCACAGATCCAGAAATTATGGGGCAGTTTTACAGGCATATGCTTTGCAGAAGAAAATACAGCAATATTTGAAGGTAGATATTATAGATTACCAAAATGATAAAATAGATAGGTCACTTAAATTGTGGATAGGAGAAACTCATAGGGGATTGAAGCAACAAATTCGGGCAATACCAACATTTTTCTTTCGTCTGAGAAAAAAATTAGCATTTGATCAATTTATAGATCAGGAACTAGTATGTTCGGAAGCCGTAGAGAAAGGGAGTTTAAAGGAACTTTCCGAAAGGTATGATATTTTGATTACGGGGAGTGATCAGGTCTGGAATAATGAACTGACGGATATGGACAATTCTTATTTTTTGGAATTTGCATCAGAAAAGGTGAAAAAGATAGCGTATGCCGTATCAATGGGGGATGTAAGCAATGGGTTAAATAAGGAGCAGCTTGCTTTGATTGCAGGATATGATCTGGTGACAGTCAGAGAGAAACTAGCAGCGAAATATTTGGAGACACAGCTCAAAAAAGATATACAGGTCTGTTGCGACCCGACTTTATTGTTGCCTGTGGAAGAATGGAAAAAAATAATTTCTCCCAAATTAGAAAAAAGAAAATACATCTTTTTATTTATGATAGAAGAACAACAGGATTTAATTGAGTATGCCATGGAAATTGCCCGAAGAGAAGGAGCAAAACTAGTCAGTAACAAAAAAGATTTTTACTTTTGGTTACATCCAAGTCCAAAAGATTTTCTCGCTTGGATTTTTCATGCAGAGTATGTTATAACCAATTCCTTTCATGGAACGGTTTTTTCTTTGTTGTTTCACAGACCATTTGTATATTCCAAAAAGAAGAAAGGATTTGGTTTACGGAGTAGAATAACGGAACTCTTAAATATCGTTCATCTGGAGGAGCGGTTTATTGAAAATGCACAATTTAAGATAGACAGTCAAATAGATTGGGATTTAACGGACGAATGCATAAAAAATTACCGTGAGAAGTCTTGGGCTGTATTGCAGGATGTGTTTCTGGAGGAAACAAAATCGTGAAACAGAAAATTAAGGTTTTACAATCAATTAATTCGTTTGGCATGGGCGGAAATACTATTTTTGCCATGCAATTTTTCCGTCATATAGATAAAGAAAAATTTCAGATTGATTTTGTAATTTATGATGATACAAAAATGGATTTTTATCAGGAAGTTATAGATGCCGGAAGTCGGGTGTTTGTGTGTAAATCAAAATATAAAAATAAATATATGCAGTTATATGACCAGATGAGGCAGGTGGGTCATTTGTTAAAGCATCATCATTATGATATTATCCATTGTAATTCCTGCTCTTTTGTGGGAATATTTCGCGGAGCAGTTCCGGGGTATTTTACAAAAGGCACGAAAGTGATAGCCCATGCTCATAGTGTGGGAACTCCCAAGAATACAAAAGCAGACACAAAAATAAGGGAGATACTGAAAAAGATTTGTTCTCATATTTCAGATTTGGGATTTGCCTGTTCGGAGGAAGGTGGAGAGAGTAAATATACGAAGAAATTTCGCAAAAGCAGTAGATATAGTGTAATAAATAATGCCATTGAAATAGAAAAATTTTTTTTCAAAGAAAAAAATCGGATAGAAAAGCGCCGCCAGCTGGGGCTCGGGCAAGAGTTNGTGATTGGTAGCGNGGGGNGNTTGGNGAAAGAAAAAAACTATTTGTTTCTCATTGATGTGATGGCAGAGCTGCTTCAAAACAATAAACAATGTCGGCTGTTGTTAGTGGGGGAAGGGGAGCAACGGAAACAAATCGAGGAGAAAGCAGAAAGATTGGGAGTAACAGATAGTTTACTTATGGTTGGGAGGACACAATGCCCGGAAGAATATTATCCGGCTATGGATGTATTTGTGTTGCCATCTTTGTATGAAGGATTTGGGATGGTAAATATAGAAGCGCAGGCATCCGGATTACCATGTATTGTGTCAGAGGCTGTTCCTAGAACGGTCGACATTTCGGGCAGGGTTACATTTCTTCCACATGATGTACATCGTTGGTGTGAAGCATTGGACGAAATGAGTAGAAATGAGAAATTTGATAGAGAAAAGGTATATTCAAAGAAATATGATATTCATCAGGAAGCAAAACGGATGGAGGCTTTTTATGAAGATATTGTGGAACAGAGCACTGTGAAGAGGAGTAATGTAAAATGAGGTTAAAATTTGACAAAAGAGAGATATTTGTATATGCTGCGCTAGTGCTTGTAAATATTTACTATGGGCTCAATGAAACAACCCTTTATCTTGAAAATACCGATTATATGATCTTGGGTGCAATCGCTTTATTCGGAATTCATATTTTTATGTATGAGCATTTGAATCTTCAGGAATTAATAGTATTTTCAGTGATATTGATTGTATTTATCATAAACTATGTTCAAAGAGGCGACTCACGAATATTAGTTTTGCTGATAACAGTTATTGCCGTTAGAAATATGGAGCCGCAGGATGTTTTAAAAGTTTTCTTTTATGTCAGATTGCTCCTTTTCATTTTAGGTGTGAGTCTTAATCTGTGGGGAAGTAGTGAATCTGTTGTTAAAATAGGTGACAGAGGAACAAGATATGCGCTTGGATTTAGTCATCCCAACCAATTTATGTTTGTTGTGTGTATGTTGATTATGTTATATGTGTGTTTGTATTATGNAANGATAAGAGGAGTNAGCCTCCTGCTTNTGTCTATANCGTNAATGNCAGGATACTTGATNACNAAATCTANTACAGGGTTAATTACAGGANTGATAATGATNNTTTTATTGGTGNTNTATAAGTATTTCAAAATGAGNAGGTTGTTGGANATNTTANGNNAATATTNAGCNTTCCTTTTAATGTTCCTGAGTGTGTTTCTGCCATATACATTGAGAGCTTCTGCAGACGATATCCTGTTTTTCCGGAGTTTTCCTCAATTTACTGCTTGGTACGAAAAGGTGTTGGCATATTTGGATTCAGCGTTAAGCAACAGACTGACCCTCTCACGAAGAACCCTTCTGCATACAGATATGGGGTTACTTACAACCAGCTTGAACACTACGCTGTCAGGATATTCGATTGTTGATTCCGGTTATATGCAGTTATTGCTTACTTATGGCTTGTTGGGGACGGCATTGTTTTTGATTTTAAATTGGGTTATGGTCAGAAAACTAATTGCAAGAAAACAATATATTTATATTTGGGCATTTATAGGTATGTCATTGTACGCATTTACGGAAAATACTTTTTGTTCTTTGGCGTATAATTTTACATTAGTTTTTATAGTATATCTGTTTCAAAAGGATAATACTAAGCGCAGACATTTGGTACTGAGAAGAGGAGCAGCAAATCACCATGACAGATATACAGAAGTGCATTTTAAGAATATTTAAAGAAGTTGCATTGCTTTGCGAGAGAGAAGGTATTCATTATTATGCTATTGGGGGAACATGTATTGGTGCGGTTCGTCACAAGGGCTTTATTCCTTGGGACGATGATTTAGATATAGCAATACCAATTGAAGAATTCGATACTTTTATTGCTTTAGCAAGGGAAAAGCTTCCTCCTCACTTAGAAGTTTGTACCTATGATGATTCTTCTTCTCATTGGCATATTCTTGCTAAAATAGTGGATAAAAATACTACATTAATAGAGGAGCATAACTTATACAATCCTGATATGTACAGAGGCTGTTTTATAGATATAATGCCATTAAGCGGTGTTCCAGATGTAAAGTGGAAACAATTTGTATTTTGTATGACTATTCTTTTTTACCTCAAGCTTACATGGAAATTTCATAGCTCAAAGGATAAAACCAAAGGCTTAATGTGGAATATGATATGGATTGCTCTGCAACCACTTAAACTATTGGTTGGAGAGGATTATTTTGAAAACAAGTGGATGAATTTGCTGAGGCGCCATCCGGTAAAGGATTCAAAATACGTTGGTGATGTATGGATGGGGAATGTACGGAAAAAGATTGTCTTAAAAGAATGCTTTGGGACGCCTGTTCAGATGCCTTTTGAGGATACGATTATAAAATGTCCCCAAATGTGGGATCAGTATTTGACTAAGATTTTTGGGAATTATATGGAGCTTCCACCGCAGGAGGAACGGTATGGGCATCATTCCGGATTTGTTGATTTGCACCGTCCGTATCAATATTATCGTGAAAACCCTGATTTGGTGAATGCTGATGAAATACCGTAGAAGTAATGAAATAGAAATGCAATTTCGCTTTAGATTAAGGAGAGGAAATCGGTATGACCCCAAATAAAAAAAGTATAAGCTGGAATGATTTCCTTAATTGTCGACTTGAGATTTTTGCTTTGGCAGCAATATGGATAGTATTATTTCATCTTCAAATGTATATAGGTTGGAAAAGCAACAATATTGTTGCTGTAATGCTTCAAAAGTTTTTGAGTGCAGGTGCCTCTGGGGTGGACATATTCTTGTTCTTTTCAGGAGTAGGCTTGTTTTATTCAATGAAAAAAAATACAATTAAAGAGTTTTATAAAAACAGGTTTTTGCGCATAGCGTTTTCTTATTTTAGTATTGCCGGATGCTATTATTTTTGGGACAACTTTATTTATACAAAAGAAGGTGTATTATCTTATTTGCTTGATTTGAGTACCATTACGTGGTGGATTAGCGAAGAAGGTGCGCTTTGGTATATGTCATTCATTGTAGTACTATATCTTATCTACCCATTGCTTTTTAGTTGGAACCAAAAGACTAATAGCAAATCGACATTATGCATTATTATAGGATTTATGCTTATTTCCGTCTTATTTAGTGTTAAGGGATTGAGGATACCGTTCAACATATTAGATATGAGATATGAAAAGTTTATTTCCCGTGTTCCAATTTTCATGTTGGGTTTATATACGGCGGGCAATTTAAAGAAAAGTGAGAGAGTACCAATTAAATCATTGATATATTTTACGGTTATGTCAGGGGGGGCATTGATAATAGCAAAAATGTGTCCTTGGCTGGAGGTTAAGATATTTAAGCGTTGGTGCAACGGATTATTGGCATTATGCTTGGTATATTTATATGTATGGCAGAAAAACAGGCAGATTTTGGCAATTATTCCCTGTGTGGGTATTGGGCTTTCAGAAACTGTACGCAGGCTATTGGAAATTATTGGAAAATATTCTTTGGAAGTGTACTTGATACATGTATGTATATTGAAAGCAATTGATGCGTACAATGTTTGGACTTCTTTACCGTGGTATATATGGTGGTTGATGGTTGTGGTGGTTACATATATGATTACATGGGTGATATCAAAGCTCAGAAAATTAGTAACACTTTGTATGAAATTTTATAGGAGGCAGACATGAATATTGCTGTTATATTTGCCGGTGGGACAGGCAGCCGGATGCATTCCAAGGAAAAACCCAAGCAGTTTCTTGAGATGTATAATAAGCCGATTATAATACATACATTGGAACATTTTGAAGAAAATGAGGAAGTCGATGCAATTGTAATTGCCTGTATTGAGGAATGGATTTCTTATATGGAAGGGCTTTTGTCAAAATTTAATATAACAAAAGTAAAGAAAATCGTACCGGGTGGGAATACGGGACAGTTGTCAATTTATAATGGACTATGTGCAGCCAGAGAAGTGGCAGGACAGGAAAGAGCAGTAGTGCTTATTCATGACGGAGTGCGTCCAATGATTAACAGTGCGTTACTCGATAGAAATATTAAGGATGTGCATCAATTTGGAACATCAATTACAAGTAGTATAGTAAAAGAAACAATTGTTGAAATTGATGATCAAGGAAAATTTAAATCCGTTCCGGACAGGGAGCATTCTCGTGTGGCAAAGGCGCCTCAATGTTTTTGGCTGGATGAAATATTGGAGGTTCATAAAAGAGCTCTCAGCGAAGGCTGCAATAATTTCATTGATTCCTGTACTATGATGCATTATTATGGTTATTCGCTTCATATGACAGATGGACCATATGAAAACATTAAAATAACTACGCCAGATGATTTTTACACAATGCGGGCGCTTCTCGAGGCAAAAGAAAATGCTCAAATTTACGGCTTAGAGCAAGGTTAGATAATAAATCCGATGAAAACAACAGGAAGTTTGCTATGAGAGAACGGAAAGCGAGGGCAGATAAGTTGAATTCGGTGATGCAAAGTGAGATATATAAGATGTTACAGGAAAACAATGTTGTTTTTTCCCAATTTGACGGAAAAACGGTGTTGATTACGGGGGCAACTGGTTTAATTGGATATAATCTGATTGCTTCGTTAATGCTTTATGGAACGGACAGAACGAATCCGCCGAGGGTAATAGCTTTGGTGCGGAATATGGAAAAAGCAAAAAAGATGTATCAGGATTTTAATGAAGAATATCTGAAATTTATTGTTTGGGAAGCATCAGAGAAAATTGATATTACTGAAACCGTGGATTATATTGTTCATGGGGCTAGTCAGACATCTAGTAAAGCGTTTATAGAACGGCCCGTTGAAACAATTTTTACAGCAGTTGACGGAACCAGGAACATTCTGGAATTGGCGCACAGAAAGAAAGTGAAAAGTTTTTTATATTTATCAAGTATGGAGGTTTATGGTACACCTGGAAGTGATAAAAAGATAATAGAGACTCATTCTGCGGAGATGGATTCCATGTCGGTTCGAAGCAGTTACCCTGAAAGTAAGAGAATGTGTGAAACGTTATGTAGTGCTTATTGGGNAGAATANGGAGTGCCTGCTAANGTAATCAGGCTGACTCAGACANTTGNNNCCGGGGTGGCATATGATGACAGTCGTGNATTTNNTNAGNTTGCAAGGTGTGNCATAGAAGNCAGGNATNTTGTNTTGCACACACGAGGAGAGACAAAAAGAAATTATCTTTATACGATGGATGCGGTTTCGGCTATTCTTACTGTTTTGCTAAAAGGAGAAAATGGTGAAGCATATAATGCAGCCAATGAAGAGACATTCTGCTCTATTTTTGATATGGCACAATTAGTATGTTCAGAATGCGCAAGGGATAATATTAAGGTCGATATTCAAATTGATCAGGAAGAACGAGGATACGCCCCGACTCTGATAATGAATTTGGATACTAGAAAATTAACTGAATTGGGATGGAGACCATATTATTCACTCAGTGAGATGTTTCGGCTGCTATGTTTATCTATGAAAGAATGTACTGTATGAAAGTAGAAACATTAGTTTTTAAATCGCGCTATATCGTGATGAGGAAACAAAATATGTCAATCAAAGATTGAAAGGGAAAATAGATGAATTAGGAAAGTGGCTTGAGAAAGCTTTGCGGGGGTAAAAGAATGATACTGCTGACAGGACTGATTTATGATAACAATTTGGGTGATCAGGCGATATACCAATGTACAAAGGAAATGGTAGAAGAGGTGTTATCTGGTAATCAGAGAGGAGATATACAAGTATGTAGTATGGATATGACAGGAAAGAGCGGATATGACGATAAACAGAAACCAGACAATATTAGACTCCAAAAGCGCATTCAAGTGGTACAAAAAATAAAGTCTTTTTTGAAGAGTTATGTAATTGTAAAAGAGGCAAGACGTATTTTTCGAGAGATAAAGATTAAGTCTAGGATACATACTGCTTGCAAAAAAAATATTACGCAGGACACTAGTGCTATTATTATTGTGGGTGGTGGAATTATAAAATATGCCTATCAAGAATTTTTTTTGTATATAGATGCGATTACAAGACGAGCAGAAAAAATGAACATTCCTGTCATGTTGTCTGCCGTGGGAGTGGAAGGATATGATTTTCATAATCGAGGCTGCCGTATTTTGAAAAAAGCTATCAATCGCAAATGTGTAAAAATGATTACAACGAGGGATGACTTGGAAGTTTTACAAGAAAACTATATAGTGAATCAAAATATATGGACAGCTCGAGTGGCAGATCCGGCATGTTCATTGAATATGGAATACTCGCTGCGCCAGAAACAAGCTTCCCATTGTATCGGACTTGGGACGGTTAGAGAGAACCTCTTTATAGATAATGGTATTGCGTTTTCCAAAGAACAGATGCTTTCATTTTGGTCTGAAATATATCATGAATTGATACATCGGGGATATACCTGCAGATTGTTTTGCAACGGTCTGGAAGCTGATTATAAATTTGCTTGTGAATTGGCGCTCTATCTTGGATTGGATGAAAAGCAAACAAAAGAAATCCTTTGTCCGAGACCTAGAACAGTGGAAGAATTAGTCAGTTGCATTACCATGTTTGACAGTGTTATTGTGGGCAGGCTGCATGCCAGCATTATTGCATATGCCTATAATATCACCAGCATAGGGCTTGTTTGGAATAATAAGCAGCTGTTGTTTGGAGGCTGCATAGGACATAAAGAACGATTTATTACAAGAGAGAATTTCACGGCTAAAGCAGTGGTAGATGCCATGGAAACAGCAATGAATGAAGGATATGATTTAGCATTCAAAGAAGAATACTGCAAAACAACAAGAGAGTATTTAGAAAGGTTTCTCAAATCGCAGNTGCTGNGANCNCAGCAGNCANGCAANATAGAGATGATNNCTGGTAAGGGGCAGGACAGNTATGNGATTAAATACAGAAAACANAACGNTGAANGCCGGAAAAAATACTGTGTCGGCGCTTGCTAATAAGTTATGCGTTTTGTTTTTAACTTTTTTAAGTCGAAAATTTTTTATTCAATATATCGGAGTAGAGTATCTAGGCATTAATGGGCTTTTTTCTAATGTGTTAACATTACTTTCTATGGCTGACCTTGGGATTGGGACCGCAATGAATGTCAGTCTCTATAAGCCGATAGCCGAGAAAGACATAAAACGTTTGACAGCATTATTGCATTTTTTTAAACAGTTATATTATTTGATTGCAGCAGGTGTCACAGTTATTGGAATTGCTTTGATACCTTTTCTGCCGTATATCATAAATATGGATTCGGACATACCACATCTTTATCTTTATTATGTGATATTCGTTTTGAAAAATGCCGTATCCTATTTGTTTGTTTATAAAGCAGCAATCATACGGGCTGACCAGAAGAACTATATTGTGAATCGTGTTGACATTTATGTAAAGATTGCGCAAATTTTGCTTCAAATGATTGCGGTTATTATTTTTAAGCAATACCTGATTTATCTTTTATTGGAAGTAGTAGCT
>WFLX010071637.1_pt1 | contig 31402 bp, 22 predicted proteins | sample 4967041 | NCBI WGS metagenome assembly WFLX01 (sample SAMN12857096, study PRJNA449069) | gut metagenome | isolation source: stool from male and female vole | host: Microtus ochrogaster | place: USA:Florida | collected 2017
TTTTTTTCAATGCAAAATTAATCAATATTTTCGATAGTGGCAATATTATNGANAAAAAAAATAAGGAATGCNNGANAGCATTCCNTATTTTTAACATGTCTTANNNANNCGATTACCAGATTATGACGCGCTCAGAGGCAGGACGGAACATCTTGTCGCCGTCCTTGATGTCGAATGCCTTGAAGAAGGGTTCGATGTTTTTAAGAGTAACGTTTACACGGTTTTCGCCAAGTGAGTGAACGTCGCCGCTTGTAAGGTTGCGGATTTCAGCCTCACGTATGTTCTGAGCCCAGAGGTTTGCATAGTTCATGTAGAACACCTGTTCCGGTGTGAGACCTTCGATGAGAGCTGCTTCGCTTTCAACATCAACGCCTTTCTTTCTCTGGCTATCGAGGAAGGCAGTCATTGCGATGCGAAGACCACCCTGGTCAGCGATATTCTCACCAAGAGTGTACTGTCCATTAGCAAAGAGACCTGGGAGAATCTCAACTTTATTGAATTGGTCGGCAAGACCTTGAGTGAGCTGGCTGAAAGCGGCTGCATCTTCTGGCTGCCACCAGTTGATCATGTTTCCGTTGGCATCAAAGTTACAGCCTTGATCGTCGAAACCGTGAGTCATCTCATGGCCAATTACCACGCCGATGCCGCCATAGTTTTCAGCATCGCTTGCCTCAGGATCGAAGAAAGGAGCCTGGAGGATACCAGCCGGGAATACGATTTCATTGTTGAGAGGATTATAGTAAGCATTGATGGTCTGAGGAGTCATAGCCCATTCAGTGCGGTCAACCGGTTTACCCCATTTCTTAAGGTATTCTTTCTGACGCCACATCTTTGCATTCTGGATATTCTCCGCATAACTGAGGTTTGGATCAATCTCAAGCTCAGAATAATCCTTCCACTTGTCGGGATAACCAATCTTCACCGTGAACTTATTGAGTTTCTTGAGAGCCTCAACCTTAGTATCGTCGCTCATCCATTCGAGGTGGATGATGTGTTTGCCAAGAGCATTACGAAGATTCTCAACGAGACCGATCATATAATCCTTCGAACTCTGTGGGAAATACTGTTCTACATAGAGTTCGCCGATGGCCTCACCAAGGAAGCCTTCTGTCACGCCAAGAGCTTTCTTCCAGCGTGGACGCTGCTGCTGCACACCGCTCATCACCTTATTAAACTCGAAACCTGCATCAGCGAAGTCATCGCTGAGGAAAGAAGCATTGTCGTCTACTACGAGCCAAGCGTAATAGTCCTTAAGCTCACGGTCAGTAAGTTGAGCAGCAAGTTTGTTGGCTGCATTCATAGAGCGGGGTTCAGTCACGATGATAGTCTCAGGAGCTTCAATGTCCATGGTCTCACTGAAGAAACGGTCGAGAGGAAGATTGCTCCATTTTGCCTTTACATCTTCATAGCTGAAAGGATTATAGAGAGCAGGAATATTGCGGCTTTCTTCACGAGTGAGAGCAGAATCNGCNAGAGCAGTNTCNATCTTCATNACGCTCTTCACGATGCGCTTCGCATCTTTCTTTGAATAGCCAGCGAGAGTCATATATTTCTCTATCAGCTTCTGATAAGCGTCGCGCACTTCCTTATTGCGAGCATCGTTGAGCAGATAATAGTCGCGGTCGCCAAGACCGAGGCTGTTGCTGCCAAGATACATTGCATAGACCTGAGAATTTGCAAGGTCTTCCTGCGGACCTCCGCTGAAGAGAGGGCTGCTGTAGTTCTTGTGCATCCATAGCATAAGATCTGTCATGCCGTCGTGCTGAGTTCCTTCGATCTTATCAAGAGCTGGTTTGATAGGTTTTGCGCCGAGTTGGTTGCGGCGAACGGAATCCATGCCCTGCTCATAGAGAGTAGCCACCTTGTAAGCGTTGGTGCCTTTCTCAGGATTAGTTGCGGCAAGGCCGGTCACGATACGGCGCACACGGTTGTTGCTTGAGTCGTTGAGGATATTGAAAGCACCGTAGCGAGAATATTCAGGAGTGAGAGGATGCGAATCCATCCACCCTTTATTCACATGCTTGTAGAAGTCTGCAGAGGCAGGAGTGTTAGGGTCGATCCCTTTGGGATCGAGGCTCTTCAGGTGTTCGGCTTGCATGCCGGAGCATAGAGCGACCGAAGCGAAAAGCGTGAGAAAATTTCTAAGTTTCATTCTAATGAAGTTATTAGATTATTTATTATGGTTTTTGATTTATATTCAGTTTCTTGCCATTCTTTCTCGGAGGAGGAGAGCGGCGTGATNCCACCTCCTACGAAGATGGCGATAGCATCTTTTGATACTTTTGCAGATCTTAAATTTGCNNAAAAAGCAGTGGCACCGNCAATGTCGTTGGGTCCGCAAAATCCTCCGTATAATTCCCTTGGGAAAATCTCAAATTCCTCTATCAATTCAAGAGATTTCTCACGGTCAGATCCACACAGAGCCGGAGTTGGGGATAAGTCGAGGAGCAGTTCCTTAAGACGATTGCTATAGCTCTCCTCGTATTCTTCTGCAAGATCTGTAGGAGGCATATAAGCGGAAATTGGAGTGCAAATATGCTCTATTGGACCAGCTTTTTTTGTGAAAGTCTTTCCAGATGTGACCGTACTGCAATGTCGTGAGAGGGCTTGAATGATAAACTCAGTCACCATTGCCTGCTCCTCAAGGTTCTTTTCATCCCACCGCTGATCATTTTCTGAGTGCGGACGAGTACCGGCAAGAGCCATAGTAGATAGAAAATCTCCATCTTTGCGAAGCAGCAGCTCTGGGGATGCTCCTATCCAAGTGCCTGTTTCGGAGGTGGAAAATGCAAAGACGAAAGCATCGGGATAAGATTTGCAGAGAGAATTGAAAGTGGCGTTTAAATCTATTGATATATCAAGATTGATTACTCTTGCAGCCACAGTCTTTCCTCGCTTGCCATCCAAACTCTCTATTATCGCTTGGATTTCGCGGAAATAATCTCTTTGGGGGGTAGTGGGAGGCAGTGGGAAATTGATTGCTTGGATATCTCTATTTTCTGGAACAAAATCGCAGGGAATAGTAATAAGGTAATTCCCAGGATNTAAAAATGGAGCTATANCGAAGCCTTTACCGAATCCTTCGATTAGGGATTCGGAAGCTCCGCCTACTATTTCAGTGGCATTTGGAAGACGATATTTAAACCAATTCACCGAATAATTCAAAAGGCTCAGCCTTAGTGACTTTAACGTTTATAAAATCTCCTGGTTCGGCATCCGAACCTTCCACATATATCTCCGGGTCAACTTCAGGGGAATCCCACTGGGTTCGTCCGATGCGAGTTTCGCCTTCAATGCGGTCGACAAGCACCCTGACTGTCTTGCCTATCATTTCAAGATTGCGTTGGTAGGCAATTTCTTGTTGGAGAGCCATCAGGCGATCGAGGCGCATCTCTTTCACTTCCTGAGGAATATTGTCTTTGAGATTTTTTGCAGCCCATGTGTCGTCTTCTTCGCTGTAGGCAAACGCACCCATGCGTTCAAACCTTTGCTCTTTGACGAATTCGAGAAGTTCTTCAAATTCTTTTTCACCTTCACCGGGATAGCCTACCATGAGAGTGGTGCGAATCTTCAGACCGGGAACGCGTCGACGCATTTCAGCCAGAAGTTTTCTTGTGTCTTCCGCGTTGATATGGCGATGCATATTGTCGAGGACTTTGTCTGAGATATGCTGGAGAGCTATGTCGATATATTTGCATACATTGTCGTGTCTGGCCATCACATCAAGGAGTTCCATCGGGAAATCAGAGGGGTAAGCGTAATGGAGTCGAATCCATTCCACACCTTCGATTTGCGCCATCCGGTCGATGAGATCAGGAAGAGCGTGGCTACCATAAAGGTCGGTGCCATAGCTGCTAAGGTCTTGGGCTATCACATTGAAGTCCTTGACGCCCTTTGCAACGAGTTCTTTTGTTTCCTCGAGGATTTCTTCAATAGGACGAGAAGTGTGGCGTCCGGTAATAATTGGGATTGCGCAAAAAGAGCAGAAACGATTGCACCCTTCTGATATTTTGAGATATGTACTGTGAGGAGGAGTNGTCAGTGTTCGTTCCCAGTCTTTGGGCTTTTCTTCTCCTTCGTTGTTTCTGTCTGGAAGACGCTCAATAAAATCTTTCCAGTCATATTTGCCATACCATATGTCGACTTCTGGGATTTCAGCCTTGAGGTCGTCCATATATCTTTGCGAGAGGCACCCCATCACTATGAGTTTGCCAATCTTTCGGGTCTTTTTCTGATTGCCAAGTTGAAGGATCAAGTCGATGGATTCTTCTTTAGCGTCTTGAATAAAGCCACAGGTGTTCACTACGACCCATTCGCCATTGGGATTCTCAGCATCATGACGCACTTCATATCCTTTTGCGGCCAATCGACGCAGAAGACGCTCGCTATCGATGAGATTCTTGCTGCATCCAAGAGAAATGACGTCAATAAGTCCTTTTTTCATAACACNCAGTTGGCGGCTTTTCCGAAGAGGGATTTCACGAATTCGTCACTATTGAAAATCTGCAGGTCGTTCATCTGCTCGCCAACACCAATATATTTTACTGGCACTTGGAATTGGTCGCTGATACCAATCACTACTCCGCCTTTCGCAGTGCCGTCGAGTTTTGTAATGGCAAGGGCGTTGACTTCAGTTGCAGCTATGAATTGCTTAGCCTGCTCGAAAGCATTTTGGCCGGTGCTTCCGTCAAGAACAAGAAGAACTTCGTGAGGAGCGTCAGGAACAACTTTCTTCATTACATTCTTCACTTTAGTCATCTCGTTCATTAGTCCAATTTTATTATGGAGGCGACCAGCGGTGTCGATTATTACCACATCAGCGCCTTGTGCTTTAGCACTGCTGAGTGTGTCGAAAGCCACTGCTGCGGGGTCGCTACCCATCTTCTGCTTGATAACTGGCACTCCAGCGCGTTCGCCCCAGATGTCGAGCTGTTCGATGGCTGCGGCGCGGAAGGTGTCGGCAGCTCCGAGAATCACCTTATTGCCGGCAGCTTTATACTGGTGGGCAAGTTTGCCGATGGTAGTCGTTTTGCCAACGCCATTNACACCGACNACCATTATGACATATGGTTTTTTATCTTCTGGAACTTCGAAGTCGCCAAGTTCNGGATTCTTGTCAGGACGGGCAAGCATCTGGGAAATTTCATCGCAAAGTATTTCGTTGAGTTCCGATGAGTTGACATATTTATCGCGAGCAACTCTCTCTTCGAGGCGCTCGATTATCTTAAGTGAGGTATCGACTCCCATGTCGGAAGTTATGAATACTTCCTCAAGATTGTCGAGGACTTCATCGTCGACTTTTGATTTGCCAGCTACGGCGCGGGTAATCTTATCCCACACACCTTTTTTTGTCTTCTCAAGGCCGGAATCAAGTTGTTCCTTCTTTTCCTTAGAAAAAAGTTTTTTGAAAAATCCCANGTTCGATATGTTTTTAGACTACAAAATTACNAAATTAAATTGAGAAGAGCAAAATTCGTGCCAAAATTAGCTAATTGGATAACTGTAACCTGTCCAACTTGGAAGAGAGGATGACTATAAAGATTTGGGTAATTCGTAATTTTTTGTTAATTTAGAGGCGTTAAAAATATTTTTTATGAAATCATCAATTTTCTTTTGTGTGTTGGCATTTGGATATGCAGGAGCTTTTGCCGGCACGCCGATTGAGGTAGGTAATTTGCAAAAGGGCGACAGGATGCTCTATTGCCATATGAATGATGCTGGCCCGGCTTGGACGGCTTATGCCATCAGCGAGGATGGCATGGAATATCACGACCTTTTGGATGGAGATTCAATATTCAGTGATAAAGTAATGGCTCCAATAGAAGGTCGCACTCGAGACGCNTTCATCTGCCGCAGNCATGATGACAAGGGTNTTCTTATGGTTNNCACTNATATGGAGGCAAATGAATCAGCGCGGAAAAGGCTCGGAAAGAAGGAGACATGGGATAATTATGGCATATGCCTTCTGACAAGTGATGACCTGATAAATTGGAAATCCACTTCTTTTGATTATCGAAAAGGGAAGGAAATATTCAGTAATCCAGAAGATGAAAGCGTGTATAAGGATTGGTCAACTATCAATCGTGTTTGGGCCCCTCAGATCATGTGGGATGCAACCTACGAGTGGCCGGATGGGAAGAAAGGTGGATATATGATCTACTATTCCATGTGGAACCGTGACGAGGAACCATATGACCGCATGTATTATTCTTATGCTGATGAGTCNTTTACNACNCTTACTCAACCAAAATTNTTNTTTGACTGGGGATATGCCACAATTGATGCTGATATCAACTGGGTGCCAGCAGATGGACAATGGCATATGATGATAAAGAAGGAGGGAGGAAAGCCGGGACTGTTTACTGCAAGCAGCCCACGCCTTACGGGGCCTTGGGGTGAACCAATAGATGATGATTATATTGATTTCGAGGGAAATAAGAAATGTGAAGGAGTGTCNGCTTTCCAACTTCCCGGAGAAGACACTTGGCACATNGGATACATTGAATATTCATCAAAGCCCCGCAACTACCGAATCTGCCAGGCAGATGAAAATATGCGCAACTTCAGTAATCCTCAGAATATCAAGGGGGTAAAAAGACCGCAGCATGGATCTTTCATGCGAATCACTCAAGAGGAATATGAAAGGCTGAAAGAATGGGGAGAAAAGAAATAAGTGTCAAGAACCAAGGTGGAATGGGGCGTAGAGGATGCGTTGGTTGGAGCTACCCCGGAATTGGAGATCTGGGTCGCGTAGGGATTCGATGAATGGACCATCTACTATAGCATCAAGATAGGGAAGAGGAAGGGAAAGACGATCAGATGCGAGAATCTCTTCTAACGTAAAGCCGGTATACAGCCAGACTGTATGGCCGGTTTCTTTTATACTCTTGGCAAGTTGGGCTATTTCTTCGGGATGATAGAGTGGGTCGCCACCAGTGAGAGTCACGTCGAAATCTTCTTCTTCGATGACAGACATAATTTCTTCAAAGGTCATTTCTGTTCCGGCATTGAAATCCCAAGATTGGGGATTGTGGCATCCGGGGCAGGAATGATGGCAGCCGGCAAAATAGATGGCGGTCCGGAAACCCGGACCGTCAACTGTGGTGCCTTTTATTATGTCGAGAACTTTAAGCAAAAGATTAAAGATGTAAAAAGATTATAGATAAAAGATTATTTATGGACTACACGGTCGTGGAGTTCGGCGAGTTTGCCGGAGTTCCAGCGGTCGGTGGTGCCTACAAGGTAGCCTGTGATGCGTTGGATAGTCTCAAAGTGACTGCCACATTTGGGGCAATCCTTCATCTCCATGTCAGCATTCTCATATCCGCATTTAGGACAGTGATTGCGGTTGTGGTTGACTGAACCGTAACCCATGTTGTACTTGTCCATCATGTCTACAATCTGCATGATGCATTCCTCATTATGAGTGGCATCACCGTCGATCTCAACGTAGAAGATGTGGCCTCCTCGAGTCAACTCATGATAGGGAGCTTCAACTTTTGCCTTGTGGCGGGGAGAGCAATGATAGTAGACTGGGACGTGATTTGAGTTAGTGTAGTAGTCCTTATCAGTAATGCCTTCAATCACACCGAATGACGCACGGTCGCGTTTTGTAAAACGTCCGCTCAGGCCTTCAGCAGGAGTTGCAAGCACTGAATAGTTGTGGCCATAGCGCTCGCAGAATTCGTTTGCTCTTGANCGCATGTGTCCTACGATGCGAAGTCCAAGTTTCTGAGCTTCCTCGCTTTCGCCATGATGCTTTCCTGTGAGAGCGATCAGGCATTCTGCCAGCCCNATGAATCCAATCCCGAGCGTGCCTTGATTAATGACACTTTCTATAGTGTCATTTGGACCCAGCCCCTCAGCACCATTCCAAAGAGTGCTCATCACAAGAGGAAACTGCTTTGCAAGAGCTGTTTTTTGAAACTTGAAGCGATCGTCGAGTTGCTTTGCGGTAATCTCAAGGATATCGTCGAGGCGTTCGAAGAAACGTTCGATACGCTCGTTTTCATCCTTGATTCCCATACATTCTATTGCAAGGCGAACGATGTTGATTGTGGAAAAGGATAGGTTGCCTCGTCCGATGGATGTCTTCTTGCCATAGCGGTTTTCAAAAACACGTGTACGGCATCCCATTGTGGCAACTTCGTATTCAAACCTGCGAGGGTCGTCTGCCTTCCAGAGCTCATGGTGATTGAAAGTGGCATCCAGATTCAAGAAATTGGGGAAGAAGCGTTTTGCAGCAACTTTGCATGCCAAGCGATAGAGATCGTAGTTGGGATCTTCNGGAAGATAGCTCACCCCACGCTTTTTTTTCCATATCTGGATAGGGAAGATAGCTGTAGCTCCATTTCCAACTCCTTCATAAGTGCAGTTAAGTATCTCACGGATCACGCATCTTCCTTCTGCAGAAGTGTCAGTGCCATAGTTGATAGAACTGAAGACAACCTGATTGCCTCCACGAGAATGGATGGTATTCATATTGTGGATAAATGCCTCCATTGATTGATGGACCCGACCGACCGTGCGGTTGATGGCATGCTGAAGCAAGCGCTCATCACCCTCCAAGCCTTCAAGATCTTTTTTCACATAGTCTTTGATCTCAACATCATAAAGATGTGAGAGGTCGTTGCCTGTCAAAGATTCGAGAATGCGCACTTCTTCCTTAAAAGAAGTGCGAACGAAAGGAGCAAGATAGAAATCGAAAGCAGGGATTGCCTGCCCNCCGTGCATCTCATTCTGTGCAGTCTCGAGCGATATACAAGCTATCACGCCGGCNGTNTCNATGCGTTTAGGNGCNCGACTTTCAGCNTGGCCNGCCACATANCCATTTTCAAGNAGNTTGTCGAGTGGATGCTGCACGCATGTAAGGCTCTTGGTGGGGTAGTAGTCTTTATCATGGATGTGCAGATAATTGTTCTTGACAGCTTGCTTCACCTCCGGATCAAGAAGATAATCGTCGACAAAAGGTTTTGTGGTCTCAGACGCGAATTTCATCATCATTCCCGCCGGAGTATCGGCATTCATGTTTGCATTTTCGCGAGTGATATCGTTATTTTTAGTTTCGATGATCTCAAGGAAAATATCGCGAGTCTTAGCGCGGCGAGCTATGGATCNCTGGTCGCGATACGCGATATATTTTTTTGCGACGTCCTTGCGCGCAGACTTCATAAGTTCGATTTCTACACGATCTTGGATATCTTCAACTGTCATTCGCTCCTTGCCCGTCATGCCAATGCGGTCTGTGATGCGCTGTATCAGCGACTCGTCCTCGCCTTGAGAAGTGGCAAGCATGGCTTTGCGGATGGCAGCTTTGATCTTCTCCTCGTTGTAGCCAACTATGCGTCCGTCGCGTTTTTGGATAGTTTGTATCATCGAATTATGTATTAGTTTTGAGAGGTGAAATTGTTTTCGGATGCAAAGTTAAGCAATATATTCAAATTGACAAAAAAATCTCCCCAAAAATTTCCTAAAAATCTTTTTGGGAAACTTTTGGGGATTTGGCAAAATGACAAAATATTAATTATCAATATTATAGTATTTTGTTTTGGAAAACTTTTGCTCTTAATTAATTGATAATGTGAGATTATTTGTCAATGATGAAAGAGTCTACGTCGAGCCATCCACTGTCATTGCTCTTCCATGGACGCGTGCAGAAGACACCAACTTTTGCGCCGATCCAATGACCTTCGCGTACATCCATAGGGCGACCGAAATCAGTGAATTTCTTGCCATCAAGGCTGTAGCGGAAAGATACCGTACACTTATAATCAGGCTTGGCCTTCGGATTCTTCTTGCCTGTCATTTTGACAACAGCTTGAAGCCAAATCGGNCCATTGGAATCAAGTTTGATTGCAGCTGTTTCTACTTCATCTTTGCCCTTATTTGCGCCTACGCAATCTGTCTGTACGAGATAGGTGCCATCTTCACGGCTTTCAAGAGCAAGAGTGGCAAAATTATAGCCCATCACGGCGATGCCACCTTTCTCGCCGACCATAGCCTTGCCATCTTTCATGCGAGGATGGAAAGATACTTTTGCCGTAGCAGTGAAATTTTCATTAGGGAACTTCTGCATCAGCACATTTGGCATGTCGTAAAGGTTCTTAGCATCCGGAGTATTATGGGAGAATAGACGCAGCACTGAATTTTCAGCATCGCAGAAATACCAAAGAGGCTGCGGATTGCCGTTCCATTGCCACTGATAGCCAAGAGTGGTGGAATCAAAATCATCGCTATCCTGAGGAGTAGCCACAGGATATGTCTTTCCTACATTGGGTTTCTTATAAGTGCGNACTNGAATACCTCTTNCGTCGCNNTCTTTATCTNCACCTATGACTGGCCAACCATCCTNTTTCCATTCCNTGGGTTCGNGATTGATCACGCGTCCGTAAGGACCTTTGTCTTGGAAATGGATAAACCAGTGTTCTTTTCCATCTGGGGTATCCACCCATGCACCCTGATGAGGTCCATTGATGTCAGTGTCTCCTTGCTCCATTACATTGCGCTGCTCATAGGGACCCCAAGGATCCTTGCTGCGCATTACGACCTGCCANCCTGTGGCCACCCCGCCAGCGGGAGAGAAGATATAATACCAAGGACCACGTTTATACATCTTGGCTCCTTCGATAGTTTCATTTTCAATGTGACCGTCATAGATCACACGGTCTACACCTATGACGCCTGTAGCATCAGGAGTCATTTCGATCATACCGAGGATGCTCTTCACACCTGCGCGGCTGCCGGCATATCCATGTGCGATATATGCCCGACCATCTTCATCCCAGAATGGACATGGGTCGATAACCCCTACGACAGGGTAAATGAGACGGAGGGGGCTCCAGGGTCCTTTGGGATCAGTGGCATCAGCCACATAGATTCCGCGGTCAGGGTCACCATACATCACATAATATTTGCCGTCATGATAACGTATGGATGGTGCCCAGACGCCATTGCCGTGGCTTACGCCATCGAATTCAGGAGCTGGATACTTATCAGCCACAGCTCCAATAATAGTCCAGTTGACGAGATCTTTCGAGTGGAGAATCTGAAGAGCAGGGAGATTCGCAAAACTTGAGGATGTCATGTAATAGTCATCCCCGACACGCACTACATCGGGGTCAGAGTAGTCCGCATTGATGATAGGGTTCTGATACTTGCCATTTCCAAGATCGGAAACGTAAGCTTTCGACACATCAGCTTGAGCAGGCGATGCCATAAATGCAGCCAGCGTAGCTAAAGTCAAAAATGTGCTTTTTTTCATGATTGATTGGTTTATTAAGTTTTTTGGTTGTTTCGCGGTTTGAAGAATAAGAAAAATGGAGCTCAATTCCATCTGATGTCAATATCTCGGATTAATGTCGAAGAAGGGCCCGTAGAACCAGTGTGCTGTATGCAGAAACCTGCGAAAGTGGAATTCTCAATAGTAGTAGAGAGTTCGACTTGTTCCACTACTTCATCGCAGCATCTACGATCTTGGGGACTGGCTTCAGAGAAGGCGGATGCCCGGAGAATTCCATCCTTGATCTCAACAGATATATTACACGGGTTTCGGAAGCAATTGCTGATCACAGGGTCTGATATGATGGAAGTTTCTCCATTCTCATATTTTACAAGAGAGAAGCTCACAGCGCGGTCATGATCGGGCGTGCGCTCTATGCGGAGAGCATACCCATTAAGACTAACTGGATCGAACTTCACACAAATGTCCATATATTGAGCAGTGGCACTTCCGAATCCTTGNCCGCCACTTTTTGCGGGCTCTGCCACTAAAAAGACAGACATATCATTACATTCATCNCGCCCTGGAATGTAGCTGAGACGAGCTCCTTTTTCGTTTTGAACAAGTCCGACNCCAGTAGAAGCATCAAATCCTTTGCCATAATACCATCCCGAGCCATCGGAGGCATTCCATTCCACATGGGAAGTGTCGGCAGGCTTAAACACATCGAAACACCACGCTCCTTTGATGCCAGGCGAACGCCTTTCTATGACTACTCCATTAAAATCAGTAGTCAGTCTTGATTCAGGAATCTCCTCAACCATAGAAGGGTCGTCAATCTCAATAAAAGTGGAACTTGCAGTCAGACCCGGCTCAGAATCTAAAAACCGAGGTGTGACTGCTGCTATTAAGCTACCCCCAAGATCAGCAGCCTTTGGCTTGAAGTCTTTTCCTTCCGGTGCAAGAGCTTCGTATAATTGAACCACCTGAGCATTTCCATCAAGATTCCTGACAATAGTCCAGTTGATAATGCTTCTGTCTTCTCCTTTTCCTGCAAGTGAATAATCTATATGAAATTTTCCTGATTTTTTNTCAAATGTCATATCCGGATCCTTCTTNAANTCCGGAGCCTGCCTNAGGNTTGGCTCCACAACGAGAGTATATCTCCCGGTCAGTCCGTAGGAAGAAGATAAAGGAATCGACAGGTGAATTTCTTCAGGCTTGGAATTTTCTGCTGTAATCTCAAATTCTTCGGTAGTGCCNACCGGATAACCTCCCCAAAGCAAAGGANTGGCTTTGACAGTGACTTTATCTCCATTATAGACGAGCTCCGGGGCTTCNGCTGAGACTTTCAATGCNACTGGAATTCCCTTAAGCTTTGTCTTGGTTTTTGATTCCAATAAATCAATATTGGAATTAGCCGACAAAGGATCCCATCCATCGTTTCCATTGAGAAGATTTGGAAGATTATAGATAGTCTTTCCATCATTTTCAATCTTGAAAGCGCTCCTTACGGGAGAATCTGTCAAAGAAGGACCCAGTTCCGGACGCTGTGCATCTATCACATATGGCATGCCGTTTAGAGAAATATTTTCTTGCCGACAGACGATATCTGAAGCATCGCGTGTCCATTGGATCTCAATTGGATTGTCGCAATAAAAACGCGTGTCAATAGCAGTCACTTGCCCCGGAACTTTAGTGAAATACTGCACGCCAGATCCAAGACATGTAATGTCGCAGTTTAGGAAGACAGCTCCGGTTTCAGAAGTGGAATAGAATGGTTTGCTGCTGAAGAAAGTGAAGCGACAATCAAGATATACCGCAGAGCCGGAAAGCGCATCGTCGGTGCACTCAAAATAGCAGTCATAATACAAACTGCGTCGAGCACCTACAAATGGACAAAGATTTAGCCTACTNATAAACCTGCAATTTTCAGCAAACAATCGATCAGTATTGTCGCAAATTCCTATTTGTGCCTGCACGATTGCATCTTTGCGTTTCTTACGATTTAGATTTGAATCACGAGGATATTCAAGATCAACGTTGCAATAATTGCCGAAAGTGATATTCTTAAGAGTAAGACTTTGACCTTTGAAATTGAACATTGTGAAGTTTCCAATAGCCCCTTGAGTTTGTCCACGGTTGACAGCGAATACTACATCTTCGGGATTCTGTGAGAGTCCTATGATAGATAATGAATCACATTGCAGACGCACTGCAAATGGAGTGCCACCCTTATCTTTCCTTATAGAAGGATCGTCAGGATCGTCGAGCCAATATACAGAAGGAGCTACCAATAAAGTAGCGTTTCCTAAGGAATTGATCTTTTTGAATGCCTCCGAAACATCGTCAAAAGACCACGGATAATCCAGTATACCCTCCCGGTCAAGAACGACTGTGTTATCAGTGATCGGATAAGAACGTCCTTGATAATCAAGAGTATTCTGAGCCATAACTTCCAAAGAACTAAAGAATATGACCCAATAAAATATAAAATTAAAAGGGATGGAATGCTTCACGATGTAGAAAAACTAAAATTAGACCGGTATTACACCATATACCAAATCGGGCTATCAGCCATGGAACTAAAATCAAGACGGGCATACGGCGCATACTTATTAAGGAGAGCTTTAGCAAGAATTCCTTGTCCTTCATTGATATTAGGTCCTAAAGTCACTTCAATATTTCTGAGTTTCTCAGCTTTTATAGGGACATCGATGTAGGGAACTTGATTGGGTATGTTAAGTCTGATTAGATTTAAAAAATCATTATGTGATACGACAGGGTCGGTAGAAGTATATGGCACCGCATAAATAATGAAACGTGACTCTTCCTGAAATGCCCATTTGTCTTTACGGAATCTTCCAATATACTCTCTCATCAAATCTTCGTCGATCTCGAAAGATCTAACTCTCCCGATTTTTTTTTCAAAATCAAGATATTCTTTTTCACTGGCATAGTTGACTTTGCGATAGCACATCTCATCTGAAAGGGGGCGATAAATTCTTGTGGGATTGAATGTGACAGAAAATGCCCCGGATGATTCTTTAGAAATAGACTTATGATGTTTCTGACGAGAAGGAACGCTGAAAGCTATCGACTGCTTATCCCAATCAATGAAATCTTTTTCAATACCAATTCGGACACCTTTCCCTTCATTAGTATACATATGCCAAAGAGGAAGGGACTCACGTGGATTTTCAGTCCAACAGGAGACATAAGTATATGGACTCCAATCAAGTTGGTTGACAAGGAATGTCTTTTCGCATGGATCATCCATTTTGTCGAGCCTGTTGAATCTGATGGTCTTATGCTTTAGAATAAGAGCCAGATTCTCTAAGGTGGTATAATGATAGATCTTCATTTTAATGTCAGGTGTCGTGAAAAATAGGAAATATGATTCAAAATTAAGAAAAAATATTTAAATATCCAAAAGAAGAGGATAGGAGTGAATGATTTTTTTTATAACTTTGCATATTCAGACTATGTAATTATAATAATGTATCATGAAAATAATTTTTTCTCGCGTCCAAGATGCTGAAACGCACTCTAAAAAATGGATTGTAGGCTATGCTTTGCTATTTTGGTTGACCACCAAGATAATTGCTATCCTGATGGTGGTGGCCTGCACTATAATATATGAAAAATTAGGGTTCCCTAAAGCAGTGCTTCCTGTTTTTGGTGGAGTTCCCACCGGTTTTCATACTATAGGAAAGTTGATTTTCTCGTTGGCAGCCGTGGCTCTGATAACTCCCTTGATAGAGGAGATAGTTTTCCGTCTTGGCCTGTCGTTTAAGAAATGGCAGGTAGCAGCGAGTCTGGCATGTATTCCAATTTTCATTGCATGGTCAGACATTAAGTCGCTATCATGGATAGGGGGTGGAATATGTATTCTTTTGGCTTGTGCAATATATTTCGTTGTCGATCGATTCACAACGCAAGAATATCTTGATAAACTCAAAGAAAGAGGTTTGATAGCTGCTATGTGGATCACTTCGATTGCCTATGGATTGGTGCATCTATTTGATTTTAGTTTCTTTTCTTGGCAGATGTTGCCGTATATGATATGCATGATAGCTACTCCATTTTTCTGTGGGTGTGCATGCGCATACCTTCGAGTCAATTTAGGATTTTGGTGGGGATTTGGGCTGCATATATTCGGAAATCTTCCAGGAATAGGGGCTATCTTGCTGATGTCGATGTAAGCCGAGAGAGATATGGAAAATTATGATAGTGAGTAACTTCTTGATAAAAAAATATGAACAATTTTGTGTTTTTTCCAGCTACCAAGTATGTCTTCGGTAGAGGAGTAGAGAATAAAGTTGCAGAGCAACTTGAGGCTTTTGGAATGAAGAAGCCTCTCATAGTGTATGGAAAAGGATCAGTAGTGAAATCCGGACTCCTTGGCCGTGTGAAGAAGAGCCTTGAAGATGCGGGAATCCCATATGCTGAATTGGGTGGTGTACAGCCAAATCCGATCGATTTCAAGGTGTATGAAGGGATTGAGATAGCTAAAGAGAATGGTGTTGATTCTGTCCTTGCCGTAGGAGGAGGCAGCTCAATCGACACTGCCAAAGCAATAGCAGCAGCAATTCCTTATGAAGGAGACTTTTGGGATTTCTATTGTGGAAAAGCAAAGGTGAAGAAAGCCCTTCCGGTCGGCGTGGTTCTGACCATTCCTGCAGCTGGAAGCGAAGGCTCTGGCAATACCGTCATCACTAAGCTCGATGGTCTGCATAAGTTAGGGATGGGAAGTGACGTTTTGCGGCCGAAATTCGCATTAATGAATCCCGAGCTAACATTTACTCTTCCTCCTTATCAGACAGCCGCTGGCATCACTGATATGATGGCTCATATTATGGAACGCTATTTTTCCAACACGCCGAATGTCGAGATCACTGACAGAGTGGCAGAAGGAGTTCTTAAGGCTATAATCACGGAGGCCCCTAAAGTGATAGAAAATCCTGAGGATTATGATGCCCGGGCCAATATCATGTGGAGTGGCACGCTTGCTCATAATGGAGTTTGCAGCGGTGGCAGAGAGGAAGACTGGGCAACCCACGGATTAGAGCATGAACTGAGTGCAGTCTATGATGTGACTCATGGAGCGGGTCTTGCTGTAATGTTTCCTGCATGGATGACTTATGCAAAAGATGAGAATCCGGATAAGATTGCTCAATTCGCGCGAAGAGTGTTTGACATTGAGGAGACCGACGATAAGAAGGCGGCTGAACTTGGAATCCAAGCACTTAAGAAATTCCTTAAGTCAATAGGAATGCCCACAAGTATGAAAGAGCTTGGAGTAGACAATCCGGATGTTAAGCTGCTGGCAGAGAAAGTGACGGAGAATAAGGGAAAGGTTTTTGGAAATTATATTAAGATAGACCAAGATGTAGCAGAGAAAATTTATCGTATAGCTACGGAATAAAACCCCAAATCATACATTTTCAGAGTGCACGTGAGCAGTGCATCGCAGCAAAAATGACGAGGCTTCCGACTGCAAAGTCGGAAGCCTCATCATTTTATTTTTTCCAAAAGGCTGGAGTAAAGAGAAGAAGGATGGTGTATAGTTCAAGACGCCCTGTGAGCATAATGAAGCTGAGAATCCATTTGGCTGCATCAGGAATCATTGAAAAGCACGATACCCCCTCTTGCACCTCAGTCCCGATTCCTGCATTTGAGATGGCGGAGAGGGAATAGAAAAAGCTTTTATCAAAGGGCACCCCAAGAACAGTCAACAAAAAGCCGCCGATGAAAATAACAAGGAAATAAAATGCCAAAAAAGCGAGAACTTTCATTACGATCACATAAGATGTGCCTTTGCCATTGACCGTGACAGTGCGTACTGCTGAGGGATACATGGTGCGATACATCTCATTGTTTAAGAATTTAAAGAAGATTAGAAACCGATCAATTTTTGCTCCGCCCGATGTGCTGCCGGCGCACCCACCGACTGCCATAAAAATCAGCATAACAATGTAAGGCACCGCTCCCCAATGCAAGAAATGTGGCACCACGAGCCCGGTAGAGGTAAGTATCGAAACGCTTTGAAATAGAGGGATGATTGTCACTTCTTGCCAGCTATGGACATGATGTTTGCCAATAATTGAAATAGTGAATACTACGTATCCTAACAATAGCACATAGCAAAACCATCGGAAAGCGTCGTTTTTTAATAGCTTGCGCCATTCGCCGTGCACTGACACGAAGATCAGATTGAAGTTGACTCCTCCCATAAACATGAAAACAGTGAGGATAATAATTAAATATGGGCTATTCCAATCTGCTACGCTTAAATCATTGGTNGAAAANCCACCTGTAGATAGAGTAGAGAGGCCATGACAAATAGCTTCAAATAGATTCATACTTGATAGCCATAGGAGAAGTATGCAGGTCAACGTCAGGCAAATATAGATGCCCCATAAAGTCTTTGCTGTATTGCTTACNCGGGGGCGTAGTTTGTCGTGAGTGATACCAGTCACNTCTTCATTAAACATNAGCATNCCNCCCTTATTATTAAGCATAGGCACTACGGCCAGAGTGAAGATTATTATTCCTAATCCTCCTATCCATTGAAGAAGACATCGCCATAGAAGCAAAGAATGAGGCACATTTTTCAACGATCCGAGCACCGAAGCACCAGTAGTGGTAAATCCACTCATTGTCTCGAAAAAAGCATCCGTTACGCTCTGATGAGTGCCACACAGAAGAAATGGAATCATACCAAATAGAGAGAGAATGATCCAGATGAGCGAAGTCAGGAGTATCGCCTCGCGCTTTCCCATTTCCTTGCTTTTGGGCTTCAGACTCATCAATCCTATAGCACTGAGAAGTGTGATGGCCATTGAGAGAAGAATGGGCTTGATCTCCGAGTCGCCATATATGATGGCTGTGACAAGCGGAAAAATCATGAAGCCTGAGAGCACCATGAGCAGCCAACCGATAGTACGCAGCAGCATACGGAGGTTGATATAAGCATTATGTTTGAATTTCAATTGAACCACTTTTCAATCTTTGATATAGTACCAGTAAGGCAAAAGACCACAACCTTATCTCCAGCATGAATATGAGTCATACCTCCGATAAGTTCAGCCTTTCCATCGGTTCTGATCAATGCAGCTAAGGTCATACCCCATGGAAGGTTGAGGTCTTTGACAGGTGCTTTTGTAATCTTGGCTTTTTCCTTCACTTCTAATTCGCATACCTCTGCATCGGCAAGGGCAAGGAATTTTGAGTTTGATTCGTCAGAATCCAGAAGAATCTGAAAGATACTTGACGATGCCATAAGTTTCTTATTTATGGAAGTGCCGATGTTGAGACTTTCAGCGACACTATAAAACTGAAGATTCTCCACATCAGCTATCGTCTTTGGCACTCCAAAATCCTTTGCAGTGAGGCAAGAAAGGATATTTGTCTCAGATTTTGAAGTCAAAGCCATAAAAGCATCATATTGATATATATTATTTTCCCTGAGCACTTCCACATCTCTTCCGTCGCCATTGATGACTTCGATNTCAGGAATCTCAGTAGCAAGATATTCACATCGGTCACGGTCAATGTCGATCAATCGGATTTGGTATCTATCATGGAATTCANAGCAAAACCGTAAAGCAATCTGGCTACCTCCCATGATCATTACTTTTTTTATGATGCGGGTCTTCTTGCCACAAAGTTCGCGGACTTCTTCCACATACTCTGGAGTAGTGATGAAATAGACGATATCGTCTTTTTCAATAGTATCATTGCCACCAGGAATNACAGTCTCNGCATTTCGCTTTATAGCAGCCACATGGAAATGATGGGCAGACACTGGGAGTTCACGGAGTTTAAGCCCGCAAAGTTTGGAATTATCACGAATCTTGACGCCTATCATTATCAGCTGGCCATCACCCATCTCTCCCCAATAGCGTGCCCAATTATGAGAAAGTGCAAGATCGATAGCCTGAGCTGCAAGGTATTCAGGATAGATGAGAGTGTCTATACCGAGTTCTTTCAGGATAATCTTGTTGTCTTTCTTCATAAACTCATAATTATCAATGCGTGCCACGGTCTTTCTCACTCCGAGTTTCTTAGCAATGGAGCACGAGGTTATGTTGCGGGTTTCAAATGGGGTCACCGCAATATAAAGATCAGCATTATGAATTCCGGCTCGTCTCATCGTGGAGAAAGAAGAAGTGGATCCACAAAGAGTCATCAGATTATAATGCGAATCGAGAGAATCTAATTTCTGCTGGTCGCTATCAATGAGAATAATATCTTGGTTCTCATTGCTGAGCATTTTAGCGAGGTGTGTTCCCACCTCGCCAGCGCCGGCTATGATAATTTTCATAGAACTTAATAGTTTAGGATTGGGTTGCTATCTCAGACACAGCTGCCTCTATTCCAGCGCTGTCGAATCCACAATCGTGGTGCAATTCAGCTACTGTGCCATGTGCCACCCAAGAGTCGGGTGCTCCGAGAACATGGATATCGATGTCTTTGCCATTAGCCCTGCACCATTCAGTGACAGCCGATCCAAACCCCCCGTTAGAAATCCCATCTTCAACAGTCACTATAGCTGAATGAGTGGAAGCAATCTTTTGTAAAAGATCTGAATCAAGGGGTTTAACCCATATCATATCGTAAAGGTCGGCTTCGATTCCTTTAGATTTCAAAGAAGCAATGGCCTTTTTAGCCTCATGAAGAATCGGACCGATAGTCAGCACTGCCACTTTGGCTCCCGGAGTCTCGTTGATAACTCTTCCTTTTCCGATTTCTATTATTTTCATCTCGGTTTGCCAATCTTTAGTAGTGGCTTTACCACGAGGATAGCGAATAGCCAACGGTCCGTCGGAATGCAGAGAGGTAAACATAAGGTTGCGCAGCGTCTCCTCATCAGCAGGAGAAGCAACTTTCATATTTGGAATGCATCTTAAGTAGGCTATGTCGAGAAGTCCATGATGAGTCACCCCGTCTTCGCCTACTATGCCAGCCCTATCGATGCAGAAAGTGACGGGAAGTCCCTGGATGCAGACATCATTGACAATATTATCGTAGGCACGCTGCAAGAAAGAAGAGTAAATTGCTGTGAAAGGACGTTTGCCGCCAGTAGCCAAACCGGCAGAAAAAGTGACAGCATGTCCTTCAGAAATACCTACGTCAAAAGTACGGNTNGGAAATTCTGAAAGCATTCTTGAGATCGAAGTGCCGCTTGGCATGGCCGCCGTCACCCCCATTACTCTTTCATCTTCATGTGCGAGTTCGACAAGAGTGCGTCCGAATACTTCTTGCCAGGGGAGCGGGCTATCAGCAGAATCCTTGCAAATCTTCTCGCCTGTCTCCGGGTCGAAAAGTCCGGGAGCATGCCACTTGGCAGGATTTTCTTCTGCAGGAGCATATCCTTTTCCTTTGACAGTGTGCAGATGTAGCAGACGTGGAGTCTCCATATCTTTGATATCGCGAAGTATTTTTACTATCTTCACAACNTCGTGACCGTCGAATGGTCCGAAATATCTTATATTGAGACCCTCGAAGATGTTTTGCTTCCCGCTTACGAGACTCTTGACNGAGTTTGCAAAACGTTGGATTCTTCCTTTGCCCGCCTCGGAAACCACTCCTTTTCTACGAAAAGCATTGTAAAGTTTCGACCTCCACTTGTTGTATCCGGCAGATGTGGAAAGTTCAGAAAGATAGGCATGCAGTCCCCCCACATTGGCATCAATACTCATCTCGTTGTCATTAAGGATTATGAGAAGATTATTGGGGTTGTTAGCCACATTGTTGAGTCCTTCAAAAGCCAATCCGCCCCCTATAGATGCATCTCCGATGACAGCGACAGTCTTACACTTCTCTTTGCCCGGGGTGTTTCGGTCGGCAATTGCCCTTCCGAGAGCAGCAGAAATGGAATTAGAAGCGTGTCCGGTGACGAAAGTATCATATTCAGATTCAAGAGGGGAGGGGAATCCGCTGATTCCTCCTTTTTTCCTTTGGTTGACAAAAGCCTCTTTTCTGCCAGTCAAGATTTTGTGGGCATAAGCTTGATGACCTACATCCCAGAAAAGATGGTCGGAAGGTGTGTCGTAGACATAATGCAAAGCTACAATGATGTCGACCGCGCCCATACTTGAAGCGAAGTGGCCCGGATTGACTGAGAGGTGGTCGATGAGATAACGCCGGATATCGGCGCACAGCTCCGGCAGCTGATCGAGTCGCAGAGCGCGCACGTCAGCAGGCGACGAAATGCTGTCTAAGAGCCCATATCCGGTAGTCTTAGGTGCAAGGAGTGGAGGTTGTGCAGATTCCTGTTTCATTTCAATCTATTTCTTATCTCCCCCGAAATACTTTTTATAAAGGGGCACAAAAATAATGATGCCGCTCATGGCCGCTATCAGGATGTTTTTCANGTTGAATCCATCGGCGGAAGTGAGNAGCCCCACACATAGCCANACCCATANAAGAGCNAGCACNGCGAGTCCTGCGATTCTTGTAGGTTTCATTTCAAATGCGAAGTTAACAATTTTTTTTTATATTTTCCCGTTTTTTTTTACTAATTTTGCATTCCTATACCGGATATGGGAAAATATTCCTGATAAATCAACTTCCATACTATAGACTTTTCATGAAGCAATATCATAATTACTCTCCCGAAATATCGACGACTGAAGAGGCCACGGAGCCTATCGTAGAAGAGTCGTCACAGCAAAAAGAGCCAGTGCAGCCTCGAAGGAGACGCAATCCCAGGCAGACAAGAGCTGAGAATAAAAACTCAGTTTCTACGTCTGCATATTCTGAAAGAGAGGCGTCTCCGGCTGTCAATAATGGCCAGGCGAAAAGAACATTTGTAGATTCACTGAAGGAATGGCGTGATTCAGTGGTCACTCGCTCAGTGCTGGGAATAATATTAGGTGGCCTTGGCTTTTGGTTTGCTGTGGCGTTTATTTCATATTTCAGTGCATGTGTCACAGACCAGAGCATGGTGGAGTCAATGGCTACCGGACCAGAAACCGTGGTCGCAAATGATGCCGGAGAGGGTGGAGCCCGCTTGACGGAACTGCTAATCAACCAAGGATTTGGGGTAGGAGCTATAGTGATAGTGGTATGGCTTCTTTGTATGTCGCTAAAGCTCCTTATCGGCTATCCAAAGTTTAGGACTCTTGACTTTACTATCAAATCGCTGATAGCATTCATCACACTTAGCGTAGTGATAGGAATGGTGTCGATAGGAATGGACACTGATGTCAACTGGGGAGGTTTCCACGGAAGATATATCAATGAGATAATCTATAATTATATAGGCTGGAGTGGGGCTATCATCATATCGGTGGTATTGATATCCATTTTTGTAGTGATCTGCTTGCGAGATGCTATCAAATGGATGCTAAAGAAGAAGCGAATATATGATGAAAAGCGACGTCTGCAGCGAGAAGCAGAAGAAGAGGAACTAAGAAAACAGGCAGAACTTAAGGCGCGTGAGAGAGAAGCCGAACTCGGACAGGCTCTATATGCTGAAAATGAGGATCCCGAAGAACCAAAAGCAGAACCAGTGCANCATGAGAATGTAGAATTTGACCCAAGTTCTGACACAATTTTCGATATGCCGGATCTTGAGGAGGATGAAGATGAGCCATATTCACGTTTTGACGCTGTTCAAGACGATCCGGATTCCCTTGCGATTTCTGAGGATTTAGTTGAAGAGACCCCCTTCTTAAGCGGAGAAGTTTCTGACAATGATAATCAAGCAGTGGAAGAATCTGCCATTGAAGAATCAGAAATGCCAGAGGCAATCAAGCATTCAATACAGGAGGACTTAGCTGAAGAAGATGCTAATGAAACCACGATAGAAAAGTCTATTGAGAAAGAACTGCTGAATGAAAATGAAATTAAAACGGAAGATAAGAAAGCAGAATCTATTGTTTCCTCAAGAGAGCAGCCTATAGAGGAGGATGCAAAGGAAGATCCAAGACCTGTAGAGGATTCAATGACTGATGATGTGATGACAGTAAATGTAAATCAGATTGAAAAAGGGTCGCAAGATACGGGAGCATCATATGACGATCAGCTCTTCACACATGAATATAAATTCCCTCCTGCAGAGTTTTTACGTCCGGGAGCAGAGAAAATTTCAGTAGATGCTGATGAGCTTCTTGAGAATAAGGAAAAAATCAGGCAGACTTTGCTTGATTTTGGCATTCCAATCACGAACATAGAAGCAACTGTAGGTCCGACTGTAACACTCTATAAAATACGTCCGGATACAGGAGTGAAAATTGCTAAGATTCGAAACCTCGTGGATGATCTTGCCCTTTCTTTGGCGGCCAATGGAGTGCGAATCATTGCTCCAATACCGGGAGAAGGCTCTGTGGGTATAGAGGTTGCCAACAAAGAGCCTCAGACAGTATCGATGCGCAATATTATCCTTTCGAAAACATTCCAGACTACAAAGTTCAAGCTTCCGGTGGCATTGGGCTCCACTATCTCCAATGAAGTGTATATAGCCGACCTTGCAAAAATGCCTCATCTTTTGGTGGCGGGTGCTACAGGTCAAGGTAAATCGGTAGGCTTGAACGCAATTGTGACATCTCTTCTTTACTCTAAACGACCGGAAGAGCTCAAGTTTGTGATGGTCGACCCGAAGCGAGTTGAGTTCACACTCTACTCAAAGATAGAGAAGTATTACCTTGCAAAGATTCCCAACAGCCCTCAGCCGATCATCACCAACATGGAAAATGTAGTGGCGACGCTGAGTTCGCTATGTGATGAGATGGACGAAAGGTATACACTTCTTGAGAAGGCATATGTGAGACAAGTGACAGAGTATAACGCGAAGATCAAGGACAAAAAGCTTGATCCTCGCGAAGGACACAGATATATGCCCTATATTGTCGTCATCATCGATGAGTTTGCCGACCTGATTATGACAGCCGGCAAGGAAGTGGAACTTCCAATAGCCCGCTTGGCCCAGCTTGCACGTGCAGTCGGAATTCATGTCATCATTGCCACCCAACGTCCGTCGACCAATGTCATTACAGGTATGATCAAAGCTAACTTCCCGGTCAGAATCGCATTTAAGGTCAGCTCCGGTATTGACTCCAAGACTATTCTTGACTCCACAGGAGCTCAGCAGCTTATAGGACGAGGCGATATGCTTATAAGCAACAATGGAGAGATGACGCGAGTGCAGTGTGCGTTTGTAGACACGCCTGAAGTAGAAGAAGTCTGCGATTACATAGCCCGTCAACCTTATCCTCAGGGTGCCTATATGCTTCCGGAGCCTAAAAACGACGGGGATTCAGATTCTCAGGAGATGGATGCGGCGAGTGTAGGAAAACTTGATTCTTTATTTGCAGAAGTAGGAAGGCAAGTGATCATGAGTGGGACTGCATCGACATCGGCTGTGCAACGGCGTTATGAAATTGGCTACAATAGAGCCGGAAGAATAATGGATCAGTTGGAAGCATATGGAGTGGTGGGAGCCGCTACAGGAGGCAAACCAAGGAGTGTGCTAATGGAAGCTATGGCTTTTGAAGACCTCCTGGCGACATTGGGACTCTCATAATGATTAAAGATTAAAGACTAAAGATTAAAGATTAGAGATTAAAGATCTTTTGTAATTATAATTTGAATAGACTATGATAAAGATTTTGAAATCAATATTGGGATTAGTCGTGATTTTAGCGATGACTTCAACTATGACGGCTGCTGAGACGGCAGATGCTGTGCTTAAGAAGGCGGCAGCTGCGATAAATGGGTCGACAGGTCTTACGGCTGCCTTTACACTCGATTATGGATCGCAAAAAGTATCAGGGACAATAAAGGCGTCTGGCAAGAAATTTGCATTGCAAACTTCTTCTACATCTACATGGTATGATGGGAAAAGTATGTGGACCTATAATGCCAAGAATGCCGAGACCACACTGATGACACCTACAGCGCAAGAGGTAGCAGAGGCTAATCCACTTTCTATAGTGAACACTTATTCTTCCAACTTCACAGCATCTTTTGCCAAAAGCCAGACTAAAGGAAGCAAGACAATAGTGTTGACTCCAAAATCCAAACAATCAGGCTACAGGAGTGTGCATGTGACAATACCTGAAGGCTCATCGTTTCCATCAAAGCTGGTGGTTATACCAAGTTCAGGACAAAAAGTGACAGTGTCAATATCTCAGGTGAAAAGCGGACAAAAATTGCCGGATGCAACCTTTGTGTATCCCAAGGCGAAGTATCCCAAAGTGGAGATAGTAGACCTTCGCTGATATTATTTGAGAAAAAATTAGGTCTAAATTGAAATATTTAGCTTTCTGATTGTTATATGATTGATGGAATTGCGGGATAAAGAATGTAAACACTTATAAATTGAAAACAATTATGTCTACTGCAAAAGTACTTGTTATAGGATCCGGCCCTGCCGGATATACAGCCGGCATTTACGCTGGTCGCGCCAACCTCGCTCCCATCATCTATGAAGGAAATCAGCCTGGTGGTCAGCTCACTCAAACTACTGAAATAGAAAACTTTCCAGGATATCCAGATGGAGTAGGAGGAATGGAGATGATGGATCAGCTGCGCAAGCAAGCTGAAAGATTTGGTGCTATCGTGCGTCCTCGCAACATTGAAAGCATCGATCTCTCCAAGCGTCCATTTATAGCCATTGATGATCATGGCGAAGAAATAGAAGCCAATACTGTCATCATCAGCACTGGAGCAAGCGCAAAATATCTTGGCATTCCTGATGAAATCAAATATCAGGGAATGGGTGTCAGCGCATGCGCAGTATGTGATGGATTTTTCTACCGTAAGAAAGAAGTGGCTGTAGTAGGAGGCGGAGACACAGCATNNGAGGAAGCNCTCTATCTCTCATCTCTTTGCAGCAAGGTGTATCTGATTGTCCGCAAATCATTCCTTCGTGCAAGCGATGTGATGCGCAAGAGGGTAGTTAACACCCCAAACATTGAGATCCTCTTTGATTGCAACGTCACCGGTCTTTATGGCGATGGAGTAGTAGAAGGTGCTCACGTAGTTCGTGCCAAAGGCACTGATCAAGAAGATCATTTCGATATCAAGATAGATGGGTTCTTCTTGGGTATTGGACATAATCCGAATACCGAGTTTCTCAAAGGGCAACTCGAACTTGATGGCCAAGGATATATAAAAGTAAAGGGAGACACCACAGAGACCAGTGTGGAAGGCGTATTTGCGGCAGGCGATGTAGCCGACCCCCGCTATCGTCAGGCTATCGTGGCTGCCGGCAGCGGAGCAAAGGCTGCTCTGGATGCGGAACATTTCCTGACAGACCACGACGAACTCTAAACTATCCTCGAATATGGAGTTAGAAAACAAAACATATCCTACGGAAAAGCAACGTTTGCTTGATGAGAGATATCTTAGGATGGCGCAGATATGGAGTGAAAATTCCTATTGTGTGCGTAGAAAAGTCGGGGCTTTGATTGTCAGAGATAATATGATAATATCCGACGGATTCAATGGTACGCCTTCGGGATTTCCGAACATATGTGAAGAAAACAATGTCACATTCCCATATGTGCTTCACGCTGAGGCCAATGCCATCACTAAAGTGGCGCGTAGCAATAACTCAAGTGAAGGAGCAACTCTATATGTCACCGCATCTCCATGCATGGAATGCAGCAAGCTTATCATTCAAGCTGGAATAAAGAGGGTAGTGTTTTCTGACCTATATCGAATTCAGGATGGTCTNGACCTTCTCAGGAGGGCTGGAATAGAAGTTGTGCATATGCCTTTGGAATAAAGNGGTCATGATANAACAATAATGAATAAAAATAGAAACATAGGATTTATATTGATACCGCTTGTATTGGCACTTGGCCTTGCAGGTGGTGTCTTTATAGGGAAATATCTTTCGGTGAGCAGAGTCTCTCCGGCAGAGGCNAAACTTCGCACCATAATGGATTTGATAGAGAATGAATATGTCGACAAAATTGATGTTGATTCTCTATTGGCATCGATAGTGCCCGACCTTCTTGCAGGTCTTGACCCGCATTCCGTATATTTTACTCCGGAAGAACTAAAGAGCACCAATGAAGATATGGATGGTCACTTTTCCGGTGTAGGCGTGTCATTTCAGATTGTCAATGATACAGTCGTAGTGGTAGATGTAATAGCCGGCGGTCCGGCAGAGAAGGTAGGAATGCTTAATGGCGATAAGATTGTAGCNGCAAATGATTCTGTCTTGACAGGAAAGAAGGCTACTCAAGACAATGTCTTCAAAACATTGAGAGGACCGAAAGGAACGGAAGTGAAGCTGAAAGTGAAGCGTTCAAATTCTGATAAACTTCTTGATTTCGACGTAGTAAGNGANGATANTCCGNTCAACAGCGTAGACGNNGTTTATGTNGCTGATNCAGAAAATGGAATAGNATNNCNCAAAGTGTCAAAATTCGGCAGAAACACTTTCGAAGAGTTTTATTTGGCCCTTCATCAGCTTGAGGCTCAAGGAGCCAAGAGTTTTATCATCGACCTTAGAGGCAATTCAGGGGGATTTCTTGACCAAGTGATTCTCATGGCTAATGAATTCCTGCCCGACGACAGAATAATCGTAAGCACCAACGGGAAACTGAGCGATAATCGCAGCATAGCCGTAAGTGATGGAAGCGGACATTTCCAAAACATACCCATTGCAGTCTTAATTGATGAGTATTCAGCATCTGCATCAGAGATCTTTGCCGGTGCTATCCAGGATAACGACCGCGGTCTTGTCATCGGTCGTCGGTCATTCGGGAAAGGTCTTGTGCAGCATCAGATTGAACTCGAAGACAGCAGTGCAATCCGGCTGACAGTAGCGCGCTACTATACTCCATCTGGCAGATGCATCCAGAAGCCCTATGAAAGAGGGGCAGATGGCAAATACGTAATGGATATCGTAGACAGATTTGAGCATGGTGAGTTTTACAATGCCGATAGCATAAAGCTCGACAAGAGCAAACTCTTCTTGACAAAAGGAGGAAGAAAGGTGTATGGCGGAGGAGGCATCATGCCAGATGTATTTGTCCCGGAAGATACCACTGGATTCTCCTCTTACTATGTGAGTGTGAGCAACAAGGGGCTAATCACAAAATATGCATTCCAAGTGGCGGAAAAATACCGCTCGATGACTAAAAATGTTAAGAGCATAGAGGACCTCGAACGAGTAATTCCGCGTGATCAAACCCTTCTTGAAGGATTCGTTGAGTATGCCGCGGAGAATGGTGTCCCGGCTCGGTGGTATTACATCAACCGTAGTCGAGGGCTAATACTTAATCTTTTGAAAGCCCAGATAGCTCGAAATGTACTTGGCTATAACGGACTCATACAGATGCTTAATCAAGACGATGTGACTGTCCAGAAAGCTATAGAGCTTATCAATGAAGGGAAAGCTGTGATTAAGGATTAAGAGTCAAGAACCNAGGGGCAAAAAACCAAGGGTCAAGAATATTTAAATNAACACTATAAAACACACGATAGATATGGATAAATCAGACATTCGCAGAAAGATAAAAAATCTCCGCATGATGCTTCTGGAGAGAGAAAAGGAAAGTGCGGCTGAGGAAGTGTTTTCTCAATTGGAGAAGACAGCAGCCTTTATAATGGCTGAAAATATATTGATGTATCATTCACTGCCCGATGAACTACAGACCATCAAATTCCTTAAGAAATGGCACGACCGCAAGCGTTTCTTTCTTCCAAGAGTCAACGGCGTGAACCTTGATATCCTTCCCTATGAAGAATCAAGACTTGAANTTGGANCTNTCCACATAGAAGAGCCTACAGGCGACAATGTGGCTGATGTCAACGACATCGAATTGATGGTGGTGCCAGCGGTNGCATTCGACCGGAAGGGTAATCGGCTCGGACGTGGCAAAGGATTCTATGACAGNCTACTTGCCACTTCTAAGGCAACGAAAATTGGAGTAGGATATGAGTTCCAACTCTTCGACTCGATTCCTTCAGAACCCCACGATGTGGCGATGGATATGATAATTACGCAAAAAACCGTGATAAAAATGTAATTTTTTCGAAGTTCTTGCGTCTAAGTAAATATAAGGCTTATGAGATACTGACCATATATCTCATAAGTCTTATAAATCATATACAATAATACATTTTTAAACAAATATAGCAACATGAAAAGACTGACCAGTCTGGCCACACTACTTCTTATGTTTGTGTGTGCCTTTGCGCAGCAGATGACTCCGCTGCCACTCAAGCCAGAGGTGAAGACCGGAGTTCTTCCCAATGGATTGACCTATTACATCCTTCACAACGAACAGCCTAAAGACCGTGCCAACTTCTACATCGCACAGAAAGTAGGAAGCACACTCGAGACTCAGGAGCAGCTTGGTCTTGCTCACTTCCTCGAGCACATGGCATTCAACGGTATCACTCATTATCCCGGCAAGGATATGCTCAACTATCTTCAGAGCAAGGGTATCCGTTTCGGTTATGACATNAATGCNTACACATCATTTGANGANACNGTCTACAACATCGACAATGTNATCACNACCGACAAGCCNCTTATGGACAGCGTNCTNCTCGTGATCCGCGACTGGTGTGATGGAATCCTTCTTGAAGAGTCTGAGATTGATGCCGAAAGAGGCGTTATCAATGAGGAGTGGCGCTCACGCAGCGATGCAAGCAACCGTATGTATACCGCAATTCTTCCTCAGATTTTTGAAGAGTATCAGTATCAGCAGATGCCTATCGGCAAAATGGAGGTCGTAATGAACTTCAAGCCAGAGACACTTCGCGCTTACTATAAGAAATGGTATCGTCCAGACCAGCAGGGCATCGTCATCGTTGGCGACTTTGATGCTGATGAGATGGAGCGTAAGGTAAAGGAACTTTTCTCTACTGTCGTCATGCCAGAGAATGCAGCTCCTCGCGAGTATGTAGCAGTAAGCGATAATGAAAAGCCTATCTATGTGCATTTCGAAGATCCAGAATTGAAAAGCACTAATGTGATGACCTTCTTCAAGTCAGACAAAATGCCTTGGGAAATGCGCAACACAGTGGAAGGATATATGACAGAATCATTAATCCAGACCGTCCTTGTGAAGATGATACAGGACCGTCTTGATGAATATTCTACTAATCCTGAATGTCCGTATGCTGCCGCTCAGGTGATGGTGGATGATTTCCTTGTAGCTGCTACAAAAGATGCTTTCACAGTATATGTAGTGCCATCAAGCGATATTCTCACTGCTTATAACGCTGCCATGAGCATCATCGCAAGAGCATGCAAGACAGGTTTCACCCAGACTGAGCTTGAGCGCGCCACTTCAGTACTTCTCAACAGCTATGAGAAATCTTTTAATGAAAAGGATAAGACCTACAATTCTACCTATGGTCGTGAACTCATCCGCCATTTCATTGAGAATGAAGCAGCCCCTGGCATCGAAGCGGAGCTCCAACTTGCTAAGCAGCTTCTCCCGATGATTCCTGTAGAGGCTTACAACCAGATAGCTTCTCAGATTCTTACTGCTGAAAATCAAGTAATCGTAATCAGCCAGCCACTCAATGAGAATACTAAGGTGCTTGAAGAAGCAGAAGTGATTGCAGCTCTCGAAGCTACTCTCAACGCTCCTTATGAAGCATACGTAGATGAGGTGATCACTGAGCCTCTTATCGAAAAGCTTCCTGCTCCCGGCTCAATCAAGTCNACTTCAAAGAATGACNAGATGGGCACTACAGAATTCACNCTTTCNAATGGNGTNAAGGTNATTCTTAAGAATACAGACTTCAAGGCTGATGAAATCAGAGTAGAAGCATTCCGTAAAGGAGGCAAGCAGTCTTATTCTAAGGACCAGGCAGCCGACGTGCTCATTATGCCTATGGCAGTTGAATTGTCAAAGCTTGGCAACTTCGACATCAATATGATGAAGAAATATCTTGCTGGAAAGACTGTTTCATTGGGTTACTCAGTAAATAACTACACTGATGTGCTCGAAGGCAATTCAAGCGTTAAGGATTTCGAAAGCTTGATGGAAGTGATCTATGCATACTTCACCGCTCTTAACCCTGACGAGACAACTTATCAGGCACAGGTGGATCAGATCAAGCCACTCCTTGCCAACCAGGATCAGCTTCCTCAGATGATTTTCGCTCGCCAACGTGCTAAGACTGAGTATGGCGACAATCCTCTTATGGGCATCCAGGATCTTGCCGTATTTGAGAAAGCTAACTATTCAAATA
>WFLX010080029.1_pt1 | contig 31345 bp, 18 predicted proteins | sample 4967041 | NCBI WGS metagenome assembly WFLX01 (sample SAMN12857096, study PRJNA449069) | gut metagenome | isolation source: stool from male and female vole | host: Microtus ochrogaster | place: USA:Florida | collected 2017
CCCTGCAGGAGGTGTACTACAACACCAACAAGGGTGACCGTATCGGGTTTAACGCATGGTATATCAACTCCAACCGTGAGCTGCCTATGCTCACCACCGACTACGGCAACGAGCGTAATTTTGAGAACCGTCAGCGAGAACAGACACTCAGAAGCGTACTCTCATGGGACCATTTCCGGAATAACTGGAAATTTGCAGCCAAGGGCGGATATATCCACACNTGGATGGCGTATGACTACAAGCGCGAGGTTGCTGAAAACAACTGGTCGTCGATGACACGCTCCCGAAGCCGNGTAAACACTTTCTACNGGCANGCGGAGGGTGAACTTAACCCTACAGAGAAGTGGTACTTTACCGCCAACATATCGGCTCATCAGCATTTCGTCCGTTCCGAAGACAAAAACATAATACTTCAGGACGGCGACAAGGCTATTGTCGGCTATGACAAGGGACGTATCGAATTGTCTGGCTCCGCCTCGGCAAAGTGGCAACCTGTCAAGCCCTTGGGTTTATCGCTTGTGTTACGTCAGGAGATGTTCGGCGAGACTTGGGCTCCCGTTATCCCGGCTTTCTTTATAGATGGTCTTTTGTCGAGAAAAGGCAATGTCATGCTGAAAGCCTCGGTGTCGCGCAACCACAAGTTCCCCACGCTCAATGACCTCTATTTCCTACCCGGAGGCAATCCGGATTTGAAGAGCGAGCACGGCTGGACTTACGATGCAGGTGCATCTTTCGATGTGAACTGGTCAGCACCTTTCCCGGTTTCGATGGGCGGCAGCGCGACATGGTTTGACAGCCGCATTGATGACTGGATTATCTGGCTCCCTACAACCAAAGGTTTCTTTTCGCCGCGCAACGTCAAGAAAGTGCACGCCTACGGCATCGAGGGTAAGCTCAACGCCGCATTCGAGCCTTTCAAGGGATGGTTTTTAGACCTTAACGGTTCTTATTCGTGGACTCCCTCTATCAACGAGGGTGAGAAAATGTCGCCTGCCGACCAGTCTGTTGGCAAGCAGCTCCCATACGTTCCCCAACACTCGGCATCGCTTACCGGGCGNCTCACTTGGCGGTCCTGGAGTTTCCTTTACAAGTGGGCNTACTANTCCGAGCGATACACTATGTCGAGCAACGACTATACCATCACCGGNCNCCTGCCCAGATACTACATGAGCAATGTGTCAATTGAAAAATCGTTGTCGTTCAAACCGGTAAACCTTCAGCTGAAACTGGCTGTAAACAACCTCTTCAACGAGGATTACCTTTCGGTGCTGTCGCGCCCGATGCCCGGCATAAACTTTGAGTTTTTCATTGGGATAACTCCGAAATTCGGAAAGAAAAAACTTAATAATGCCGTAGGGGCGGGCAAATAGCGGCTATGTGCGCAGGAGCGGACGCACGCTGCTGCGGATAAGTTTGCGAATGGTCCTCCATTTGGGGAATATTACGCTTGGTCGAACCGGTCCGTAGCCGACGATTATAACGGTAAGTGCAANAATCGCGGCAATAGTAAGCCAACCGTAAATCTCTTTCATCGAAACAACAAGCGCCTGGAGCTGTACTGTGCCGTATAGNTGCCCNAAGGAGACATTAACCGCCGCCGTATTAGTATCTGTCATGGCAGACCCTATCATGGCGGCATTGTTTGCCATGCAATGCCGCAGGAATACACCGATAAGTGCCGGTCCGAGAGTCGCTCCCATTACCGCTCCTGTAAATCCGTTGACAGTCAATGCCTGAGGGAATACAAAGAAGTGCATTCCGCCTTGAAGTATTGATGTGAGGAACACAATGGAGATTATAACCGATGCCNCTCCNCGGGCAAAAAGCGGAAGAAACAGCATCTCTTTTTCAACTCCGTAGTCAATCAGGAAATAGAAATATGCGAGGTAAAACAAAGCGAGGGCAAATCCTATCGCTGTCATTGTGCGGTAACGCCACCGGCGTAAGGCAAAGGTAAGGTAGGTGAAGATACTGCCTGNTACAATTCCGGCAAACACATACCAGTTGAGGTCAATCAGGTTTGTTTCGTCAAANCCGAGGATTGACGCTGCATAGCTGTGCTCAAAAACATGCTCTGTGCCGANCAGTGTGAAAAANATCAGGTAAATGAGGGTGGCACGCAGGACATTGTGGTTTGTCAACGCGGTAAAAGAGATATAAGGGTGGTGGAGGAAGGTCGCGCGCCAGAGATTGATTGCCGTGCATGCAATACCTATAATTACCGCACCGATTATCTCTTCCGATTCAAACCAGTCGTAAAAATTGCCGTAAACGCACACAAATGTGAAGCATAGCATAACGATGCTCCATAGCCCGGCTCCTATCCAGTCTATGCCGAGTAGGGGAATCTGCATCGGACCCTTGACCGGACGCACGAGAATCATCACGAGCAGCATCATCAGCGCAAGCAGCCCNATCATTATCCACTGCATGTATTCCCATTGCGAGTAAAAAGAGGTGTAGACAGTGCANATGCCNCTNAGCTGGATAACNCTGTCAACCACAATATANACGTAGCAGAAAAAAATCGCCATGTCGCGCACNGGAGTTATCCATAGCTGGATGGTGGAGTTGCATATAAAGGTTGCCCACATCCTCACCCAACCTGCAACAAAGCAGGATGCTACGAGGAGCGGAACAGATTCAGTGGTCNCCGAAATGAAGTTTGCCGCTATGAGCAGGGTGCCGCAGATGAGCAACCCAACCCGGTTTGAAAACCGGAATTTGAGTCGGAACATCACGGCGAAGTTAATCGACATTCCCACGAGCATGGCATATCCCGCCATGAGAATGTCCTCTTGCATCAGCCCGGTTGTGCCGACCATTTCCGATGCCGCCGCGAGATATAATCCTCCCGAAAACTGTATTATCAGCAGGAAGAATATAAATATCCAGGGTTTTGCCCGGCGGGGAATGAAGTTGGGTATGTCCGGGATGTCAAATGGACCCTGTTATTTATGATAATCCGCCATATCAGTATTTTACCTCACATTCCACATTCATGCCTGCGCGCAGGCGCTCCATGTCAGAGGGTTTGTTAGCGTTGGTAAACTCGATTCTGACCGGCACACGCTGGCGCACCTTGACAAAATTTCCGGCGGAATTGTCCTGCGGCAGCAACGAGATTTCCGCTCCGGTAGCCTTTGACATTGCGGTGACAATGCCCTTGAAAACCACTCCCGGCAGTGCATCCACTTTGATTTCTACTTCCGCGCTGTCGGCAATATGCTTGAGTTGCGTTTCCTTGTAGTTTGCGGTAATCCAGATGTCGGAGGAGTCCACAATGTCAAGCATTGTTTGTCCGGGTTGCACCAGTTGCCCAACCTGGATTTCTTTACGGGATGTATATCCGTCACATGGAGCAGTGATGACGGTGTAGGACAGATTGAGTTCCGCAGTTTCAAGCATAGCCTTTGCAAGTTCAACTCCGGCATCATTCTGCGCAATGCGCCCACGGATTTCCTCTACCACAGTAGTTGTGGCTGAACGCTGCCGCAGGAGCATATCGTAGCGTGCTTTCTTTGCCTCGTAATCGGTGCTGACGTTGTCGAANTGNTGCTTTGTGACAGCTTCTTTTTCAAGGAGTTTGCGGTAGCGGTCGAGTTCTCCTGCCGCGTGGTCCATGAGCACTTTCGCCTCTGCAATGCTTGCTTCNCTCACCGCNACATTTGATGATGCCGTNCTTACGCTGCGGTCNGNNACCCCGCGCCCTGCAATGGCATTCTGGTAATCGGCACGTGCCTGTGCCACCCGCAGGCGCATATCCGCATCGTCAATAACCACAAGGGTGTCACCCTTCCTGACCTTTTCAAATTCCTTGAAGCGTATCTCCTTTATATATCCCTGCACCCGGCTGTTTACCGGCACTATCTGCTGCTGGATACGNGCATTGTCGGTAAACTCGACGTTGCCAGGGTGGATGAACTTGCTGCCGACCCATATTGCAGCAGCGATTACAACGATTATCGATATGATGTAGGAGAGGATTTTCTTATTGCGGTGGTTCATATTGTTCCGGATATAAAAAGTAGTTTGTAATAGGAATAGATGATATTGATTCGTGCGTTAACGAGCTGCTGCCCGGCATCAATGCGGGCATTTGCNGCGTCAAGCATGTCTGTAATCAGCGCCATGTCGGCGGAATAGCGTGTTTCGGTGGTGGAATAGTTGCGTTCCGCCAGCTCCACGCTTTTTTCACAGGTCTTAAGCTCCTCGTATGCTTCCATGTAACGGATATAGGCGGCACGGACCCCCATTTCTATATTGTCCCGCGCGGCAGCAAGCTCCTGCACGGAGCGACGTGATGCCGTTTTGCTTTTAGCAACAGACTTGTTTGCTTTCCAAAGCGATGAGAGGTTATAGGACACTCCAACCCCAATCCACCAGTAGCTGAGGTTACGGTTGATCGGTGGCACTTCAACNAGTATGGGTCCGTCTATTGTCCAGCCGAGCTGCAATCCTATTTTGGGNAATTTTGCGGCTCTTTCAAGGCTCTCGGCTTTTCGGCTCATCTCCACTCCATTTCCGGCGAGTTTTAGCGCAGGGGAATTTTTCTCNGCNTCCTGTTGCCATGTCTGCTCGTTGCCGGCAGGGAGGGCGCTCTGTAAAATGGCGGAGTCAGGCACAACAGTTATGTTTTCGTCCAGTCCGGCGGTAACCACGAGGTTGTGGTTGATAATCTGCAGGGTATTGTCGATGCGCACTAATTCAAGTTCCATATTGCTTAGCAGAAGTTCATAGCGGGTAATGTCGTTTTTAAGCGCAGTGCCCTGCTCAAACCTCGCTTTCATATTATCCAGTACTTTCCGCGCCAGGGTGATATTGTTTTCAACAACCTTACGCAGGTTCGCGTACTTGTACAGGTCGAGATAGAAACCTGTGAGCTGAAAGCGTATATTGTCACGCTGCAACTCGGTTGCGAAGCGTGCCGCTGTAGATTTAAGCCCGGCAAGGTCAATGCCGGCTTTGATAGCCCCTCCGGTATAAACTGGCTGGCTGATATTTATGCCGAACCCGCTGCCGAAGTGAGGAATAGGGGCTTTCTGGTAATCAGAAAAATTTCTTTTGGTCGTGAATCCGTCTCCAATGTAAGAGAGTGAGAGAGAGGCGTTGGCATCAGGCAGCATCGCACTCTTTGCCACGCTGATTTCCTGCTTAGCCTCCTTCTCGGCAGTAACGTAGGAACGGATTGAGGAGCTGTGTGCTTCAGCGCTTTTGAAAATCTCATCAAGGGTGACAACCTTTGGAGATTGCGCGAAGCCACACGCTCCACCGCCCATCAGGGCTGCAAGCACAAGCCCTGTGAGCAATCGGGGATTGTTCATAATAGGGATTTAAAATATAATGTATGGGAATGGAATGACTGGCTGGCAATTATGCCATGATGCACGGAAGAATGCGTGCGTCACATTTAATGGAAAAGCATCATTGGGTGCTCTTCCAACTCTCTTTGTAAGCGAAGTTTCGTACTGATGTGCCTATAATGGCGGGAGTGTAATGTAAGTCAGTCATATCGGGCGACTCTTTATGAATCGCACCGCAAAGTTACAAAAAAATCCTCTCCCGCCTATTTTTTTGTGTCGTGTAGGAGGGATTGTTTCAGGCGGGGATTTCTACGATTGTGTCGAAGTCGTGGATTGTAGCGTCCTCCTGGATTCCACCAATCCTGTATCCGTCGCCAGTGGTTTCACAGAAAAGGTATTGGCGACCGTTATGCTCCTTAACAACATCGTTGAGCCTGTNCGCAGGAATGTATGTTGCCCAATGCGGGTTAAATTCGATTCCGATTGCAGCATGTGCAANTTTTTNTGNAANNAGAACCAGCACGCTGTAACCGAGTTCATGGAACAGTGCCNCGGTANGCGATGACTTGCAGNCGCAATCTCCCTCTTTGTCAAAGAGCACTTCATCCGGGAAGCGCATATATTCTTTGGCNAAGTCTATTCCTGCCGATTCCTCATCAACTTTGTANGCAATGTTTGGCGCCTGGCAAAAGTCAAGAGCGAATTGAACGAGGTCAATTTCCGGAAGCCCCGCCATGGTTATTTCGTTGCGGATATATTTTGCCAGTTCCCGGATTTTAGCCATCCTGTCCTGGTTTGAGAGGAGGTAATTGAACATCTGGCGGATGTTTTCATCATAGGTGCGGCTGTCTCTGCCATAATTCCTGAATGGATTGTGGAGCCGCAGGTCGTTTATTTCGTTGCGGCTGAATTCAATTGTATATGTGCCATCCAGCCTGCTTCCTCTCAGCGAGTCAAGAGTCCATTGGTATATGCCGGTAACAGCATCCTCGTCTTCGTCAAGCACGCTCACCGGCAATTCAATGCGCTCGTCGAAGTCAGACAGCCTCATTCCTGCCATTGCCCCTCCTAAGCGAAGCCCGTCACCGGTGGTTTCGCAGAAAATGAAACGGGTGCCGTTGTGAATGAACGTCATTTCATCTATGCTCNTNNCGAATATCACCCCTTCGTCAATCCATTCCTCGTCCACCTCTACAGCTATGGCGGCATGGTTGATATTCCTTGAATATAGGAACATGGTCCTGCGTGACATGAAGTGGAATATTGCGGCGGCAAGTAGAGCTTTGCTGGTGGCATCGGCTTCTTTGTCAAACAGCACCTCGTCCGGAAAACGGATGTAGCTTTCAAGCCGGTTTATGGCTCTGCTATTTATGTTAGGACGGAAAGCGATGTTAGGCTCCTGCACGAAATCAAGCGTGAACTGTATTGTTTCCGCATCGGTCAAACTGTTTTCCGTTGCCATTGAAGCAATCCTTTTTGCAAGGTAGCGGCAGTGTGCTGACANAGAGGCNTGCTCGTTCATGTACTNGAACANCCANGTAACNAACGNCCGCAGNGATTTGTCNTTGCGCTGGTTGAAAAATGNATTTATATGGCNCAGGTCCGATATGTACTGTGAGTCAAAATAAAGAGTTACATCGCCTTTGACTCCTGATTTTGTCGGTGCGTCAAGAACCCATGTGTAATTGACCGGTATTTCTCCCTCCGGGTTTATGGTTTCGGCTATGTGGGGCGCCTCATCCTCTTCTTCCGCAGAATTGAATGCATCTTCTATTTTCCATCGGAGATTGCTGTGGCGCAGCGCCATGTTTGTGCTCACGCCGAAAGCGGCGGCAATTGCAACGGGCACAAAATCGAGATTGTAAAATGAGCCGTATATGCTGGAGAAACTCAATATCACCGATGAGGCAAGCAGGATGAGCAGGTCATAATTCCGTTGCCCGAGTGACTTGTTGAAAAGGTCGATTCGTGGCTGGATGGTGTTGGACCGTTCAATGCATTCAATTTTGACAGCCCTTACCAGCGCCCATATTCCAAAGAAGAGGGCGCAGTAGAGGATATCCTCCTTTACATTCAGCCCAATCATGGTTTTATCAAGTATCTTTACCCGGACAATATAAATGAGCAGGTAGACAATGATGTATATTATAGCCGAAAGCAGTGCCGTGTCTTTCCATCCGTAAGCTGGGCTATTGTAGTATTCCCTGTAGTCACGACGGTTCATGCGGGAATATATGGCGGCAAATGCCGCCGCCCTTGCTTCGGGTGGCATCAGGTCGCGGCGGGAATTATGGAACCCGGTAAAGCTGCAAACTGCTAACGGCATTTTAGCAGCTTTAAGTTTTTTCCGTTTTTCTTTTCCAGCGGCGGAATCCTCTGAACTTTGAGTGTCTGGCAGTCCGGTATAAACATTAAGCGTGCATTTCATCCAAAGGCTGCGCCATGTTCGTTTGCCGTATATAGTTGGAATTCCGGGGTTGGACTGCCGTGCGGTGTAGCCAACATATTCCGGATGCCTGTTTCCTATTTTTTTATAAATGTAGCCTTCGGGGGTGATGAAGCCGCATGTCTTATACTCGGAGCGCCCGCTGTCGCTGTCAATATTTTCGGTCTGCAATTCAACATTTGCATTCTCGCTGTTGTCGAGAATTATGACCCTGCCGAGCGCCGGTCCGAGCCTCGCCCCTACAAGGTGGACTTCCGGTGCCTCCGCAGCATCGTTGCAGTCCATGAACCCGATTTTAAGCAAAGGACCTTTGCGCNGGCGNCATTTGATNNACACCTTGGTTTTAAAAAGGCGGATANAGCTGAGTGCCAATCCCAGAATGAGGATAATTGCNNCTATGTANTTCAGCNTTTCGGTCATAGGTCAATCATTTTGGTTCAGACACTCGCGGTATATTTTCTTGTCACTGTACGCTTTGGCAAACTGTTCCGAGTCAAACAGCCGGAACCACTCAGTTGATGAGTCCTCAAGGCAGAGCGCCCACAGCAGCAGGGATGAGGGACGTGGGGAGTAACCGACGCTCTCCATAGGCGGGTAGGGTGAATCGCCGCCGTCACCGGTTTGCCCTNTCACGCTCCATCCTCGCTTTTTCAGCCTGCTCGGCAGAGAAAACCTGGCGAATGCGCATCTTTTCATCGAAATCCTCCGTAGGCAATATGCGGTTGAGGTTCAACTGCTCAAAACACCGCCACCGGGTAATGAAGATATATTTGCTGTAAACCGGGTTAAACCGGTCGACCTGGCTTTTCTTGTAAGTGGTGGATATGTAGGGGAGTATATAGTGCTCTGCGCGTGAATCATTAAGTTTTATATCAGCATATTCCCTGTCGGCAGATGAAGTAATCTCTCCATTTGTGACCGCAAAGTCAATCGCGCAACGCATGGAATCAACACGGTCCGGCGACACGCGGCAATAATGGGTCAGTTTTTCACCGACAGTGTCATTTTCGCGCGGCAAAATGGCATCAGCAACCGCATCATGGAGATGGCTGTAAAATTCAGCGTGGCGGATTTCCCACTGTTTNTCCAACTCCGCTTCCTGNTGCNCTTTNGANANCAAGGTTTCCATGCCGTTGTCATCGATATGTCGACTTACCGATTCCGTGAGCGCCACATCCCGGAAAAGCTCCCCGACCATCTCCTTGTGCTGGTTCATGAAAATGAAATACTCCGGCTTGCCGATTTCTTTGAAAGGATAGCGGATATAGTTAATCCTCACTTCGGTATCATCCGCCTCGCTTTCCGGCAATAGCATGTCAAGCCCGAATTGCCCTGCTATAAGCGGCTGGTTGAACATTGATTCCGGGAAGAGAGGTTTGACCTTGTGCTCCATTCTGAGCCCGTTGCCGAGTTCCTTGCGAATCTTGTCGCAACGCTGTATATATTTCTCGGCAAGAGCCGTCATTTTGTCATAGAATGAATTTATTTCGAGTTCAATACGGTTTGCCACACGNGCAAAAGCANCGTGTAGGAAGATAGCGTGCAGATGCCTTACCGCCCGCTTCTTAGCCNNCATGTAGCGCAAGTAGGAGAGGCATTGCANAAGTGCAGGNNGGATAAAGAACGCTGCTGCCCACCAGTAGCGATTGGCATACACATCGNCAAGGNCAATAATATATGGTGGAATTGAGCATAGTACCGGTATGATGGCAATTGCCCCGACAATGCCGAGGAGCACGCTGCGGCAGATTCGGCTCATGAAGGTTGACTCACGGCTGAGGATGCTGTTGAGGTCTTTTACCGCCTGCTTTTTTATTTCATTCTGCGCAGTATCTCCCGATTTGCTTGCCTGGTCTTCCATGAACGCATCGTGGTAATCCATGAAGTCATTTGACATTGCGCGGGGCACATGGTTTTCCTCAATATTGCGCCAAAAGACGGATTTGAGCGTAGGGCGGATACGTTTCCGCTTCTCGGCAAGTGATTCCTGCATCTCTTTCAGGAGTGCCGTCATTGCGGGGATGCCTCCGTCTGATGAGCTGAGATGCCCTAAAGCTTCGCGTATCCGTTCAAACAGTCTCTTTGAGGCATCTGAGAAAGTACGGCGGCTTTCCGTGGCAACAGTGTCCAGCGCATTTTTTGTNTTTCNCTCAATAGTGTTGGTTATCCGGCGCATCAGGTTTGTGGAATAGTAGCGCAGGAAACTATTGTAGTAGTAACGCTTAAGATTGCGGGCGAAAAAGTCACGGACAGGATGCGGGTTAGGCTCCTCCGGCTGTTCATCAACCTCCAGCATGCTCAAAGAGTCGTAGCGGAAGAAAGAGTCCGGCAGATACTCCTCATCAGCGATTAGGTGCAGCGGCAGATTGAAAAGTTTGTTGTCGCCATCGCTTTTTATAGCCTTGATAAAATCCGCAGCCATGCGGTAGCGCGTCTTTTCATCTTCATACTGGGTGTCAAAATGGACTGACGTAGCGCCCATAGAGAAATAAAAGACATCAGCCGAAGATGTGCCGNTCAGAAGGGGANGTGAATCGTNGCATGCCAGGTAGAGGNGNACCAGGCACTGNATGAGGTATTCGGCGATAGCCTTGTCAGAAAGGAGAGGATATACGCACTCGGTGCGGTTAGGCACATCCTGGTAGAACATCATGTGGTCGTAGCCGCGCAGGTCATTGACATGGTGCTGCACGTCAATTTCGCGTAGGGTGCGGAGCATGCTTTTGCGTTCGGCGACATGGCGGGTATTAAGGTCGCTGGGTATGAACAGCATTCCAATCACCTCCATGCCCTGATGTATATGGTGGGGCAACATGCGCCCTTTCTCTTTCTGGAGCAACCCTGCTATTGCGGGAAAAACCAGGCGGGTGAATTTTTCGCTCAGGTCTCCAAGCACCACAATGTTGATTTTTATGTCGGCATGGGCGTTGCTNTGCCGTAGCNTCCTGATGAACTGCTGCCCTTGCGCCACAAGATTGCTCTGGAAATCATAAAATTTCTGAGCGGTGGCACGTGCCTCATGGGCAGCCTCACCGTTAGCCGGAAAGTCAATGTCATAAGCCGATGCGTCAATGACGCTATAATGCCAGTAGCACCCGTCTATTCGTGCATTCCGGTCTGCTTCATCGCGGTCATGTCGGTCTATCTCTTCCCTGATTTTTTCCGGCGTGTGAGGCGCATTCCCGTTTTCGCCATGCGTTGAGGCATGGTTGTCCTGTGCGGCATGTGCATGGCGTGAATCGGGATTGTCCTGCAATCCTGCTGTGTCTGTAGCGTGTGAGGAGCAGCAATCAGATTCATCCGGCATGCTGACGTGGTCAATCTGCCCGAGAAGACGTTGAAATTCGTCTCTCCGGGCGGATTTTTCCCTCACATCGATAATCCAGAGCGGCAGCATGGACTGTTAGCGCTTAAAATCGTGAACAGTAGGATAGTCGTTGCGCAGAATCTGGAAGAAGATTTCGTAGAGCCGTTTCTCTTCCGGCAATCCGGCATTGAGTTTCTTTTTGCTGAGGTCGTCAAGCAGTTGTTCGTGCTTGGCGGTATAATGGCGTTTAAGTATGTTTTCGNCAAAAGAGNGGTCTCGGTCTGCCCGTTGTTATTGTACGATGTGCGCAATATNGCCTGAATCAACCGTTCTGCGGTATCGCCGAATCGGGCATTATGGTAGAGGTCAGAGTAGGTTTTGANNCTGTCAGCAAATGTAACACCTTCGATTTCCTTGAANAGCGGTCTGCCGTTGTCTGTCTTTTTGATGGCAAGTTTTCCTGCTGTATGGGGATTGTCAGTGAGGAATGCTTCCGACAATGCGATTTTGAATGACCGGTCGTAGTCGGAATAATACATTGTGTCAATGAATGCGTCTTTGTCATACCTGTCGGTATGGAAAAGCGGTGACAGTTCCTGGCGCATTGCCTCAAGCATAAGCATTTTAACGAATGTCCTGTGCTGGGGAAGAATTTCAAGTGGCAGATCGTCAATTGTCAGCTTGTCGAGGAACTGGGCGAAAAGGTGGTGGAAGTGGTACTTCTCACGGAAAGGCGCCCTCTCGTACACGCGGCGTATTGAGTCGTAAATGCGATAGTCTTCAAGCGAAAGCCCGAATTTTGATTTAAGCACGAGCGCGGTATTTTCGTTGTCGTTCTTTTCAAAGCGGTGTTTAGTATTGCCTCTCTGGTATCCGAGCATTTCTTCCGCCAGCTCTTCGCTTCCGGCAACAAATATGATGTGCTCCTCTTTCTTAGTAACGTCAATACGGCTTGTATTGTAGCTGAAGAACAGAGCCGGACTCAGTGCCCTGCGCACTTCATCCTTCTCTTCATTGCTGAGGTCAGCGAAGAAAGATGATATTTTGCGGTGGTCCCAGTTTTCCTGAATATCCTTGTTATTGTGGATTGCATCTTCAAATTTTGCAGTAGCGATGTTGAGGAAGTCGGTGATTATTTTCTCGGCGCTTACATTGCCACGGTCGGCGAGGACTGGGTTGGCGAAGAATAATGTTTCGCTTNTTTTCGGTGNACCNGNGTCTTCCTCCTTNGCCTGCTTGATGAACACTTTATAGTTGGCGTCAATAGAGTCTTCATCAGTAGTGAGATAAATGCCGTTGTCAAGGAAGCGTGAGAGTTCGGGTCGGTTGGGCGTTTCTTCCTGGTCAGAATTAGCCGTGAATATTTTGGTGTAAAGTTTGCTGAAGAAATTGTCCTGCTTCCATCCGTTGCCGTCGCATATTTTTTTGAGCATCGGCAGGTAGACGGTTGTAACGTCCATGGATGCTTCCCCGAACTCGGTTGCAAGGCGCTTGTAATATCCTACGCGCTCGCGTGTAAGCTCTTCTGCTTTTGCAATCATGCCGGAGAGGTAGCGGGTAATCTTGGAAATCTCATCGTTTTTCTCATCTGTGCAGAACACACGCTTGATTTCGTGCGCCCATTTATCAGCCTCAAGTTCAGTGTATAGATTCACATACTCGCGGAGTGAATTCAGGTACTCGTTGATCTGAATCTTATTGTTCTTCATTATCTTCTCAGTGAAATCTATTTTTGCNGCTTCATCACTGAGTTTCTGAAGATCTTCTACTTTGTTTCTTAGGTCAGTTGCCCTTTGGCTGAGCTTCGCCTCCTCCTTCTCAAACTGTTCCGCCATTTTTTTATGGACTTCCTGAAGCGCGTTGAGGGTATAGGCAAGACCATGCTCGCGAATCATTTTTTCCGCTTCCTTCCACATATTTTCAGAGAGTATTGCCGCATAGTCNGCTATCTTGCTCTCNGTGCTTTCTGCTTTAAGGCGGTTGCCCAAAGCAACNAGGTCGGACATNATGTTNGTGAACTNAAGTTCTTCGTTCATCTTCTCGCTATCCGGNTCCTGATCGTCTATGGACGATTCAATGGTTCTNTTCCCAGCTGTCAGCTTATTNGCTATAGTNCCTTTGATATTGGGATTAAGCTCTTTGAAGAAGCGGTTTATCAATGGGTCGACATCCTCTTTTTTCACGCGCGCCTGTGCTTTGTCGTTGCAAAGCAGCCATGAGCGGAGCACATCGCGCTGAAAACGCGCCCTCATGTATTTTGAGAACTGTTCGAGCGGTTTCTGGAGCGACACGTATCCCATAGGCACCAGGAATTCCTCATGGTTATGCTCCATGATGTCATTCATGTAATTGTCAATGTCGCTGCGGAATGTAGCGCCAGCCTGCCCGTTGTGGAGGTGGTAGAGCATTTCGGCGGTGTTGCGGTACATNGTGTTTGGCGTGCCGAGGCTGGTGCCCTTGTCNGTCTGTATGTCNATAGGNAGGAGATAATAAAACGGGCAGTAGCGTTTCTGGTCGTTGACAAGGTTATAGTCGTCNATGAATGCGAGGCGGTGCATCACGGNGTTCTGCTTGTCCTCATAACNCATTNTTTTGANTGCATTTAGCTCGCTGAACACNGCAAACGCGTTCAATGAGTATTTCTCTTCTGTAGAGTTGCTGTCGATAAATACTTTCGGCATATACATAGCCATGACAAGCTGCGGGTCGCCGTTGCCGACAATCTGATGGTGCAGCTGGTTTACATGGTAGAGCACATCGTTGAAAATGCCAGAACCGGTGCCACCAACAGTGCTTCCTACAACCCAGTAGTATATGATGCAGTCTTCACNTCCTACNGTNTTANNGTCNTTCAGTGACGATATGGCACTCTGGAGCTTAGNCTNGAAATCGGCAAGGGNGTGGGCAANGGCGATTCGTGATTTNATGCGGAACGCCCCAGCGCCGAATGACAGTGGCTGGTCAGGTATCTTATTTGATAGCTCCTGCGAGCAAGCGTCAAGAATCCTCTTGTTGATAAGCGCCTTAGGATCATTCTTGGCTTCATAGTATATAGCCTGTGGATTTGCCCTTCCGAGATTGACCAAATCGGTTTGCGGGTTGATGAAAGGCACTTTACCGGCTTCAAAGCTCTCACGATTGCTTTTGTTAGCCTCGTCAATGTCACGCTGGTCGGTGTCAAGGAAAAGGAATCGGTAGCTGTCATTCATAGCCTGTAGCCTCGATTTGGACGCGGTTGCACGAGGGAACCGTTTCTCATAGACTTTCTGCTTGATCTGAGAGACTGTTTTGACGCCAGAGCCGCCGATGCCGATAAAAATATGCTTTTCGTTTGCCATTATATGAAGTGTTTAATTGATTGTCTGTTTGGGTTAATTGTCGGAGGATAAGGTTATTTTTACTGTATTGGTGTGATTGCCATTAGAATCATAACATTCCAGGTTCACTTGTTTTGAACATGTGCCGTATCTGCCGATGTTTCCGGAGCGGTTTTTCTTCGAGTTAATTACCTTAGACTGTCCCGGACCGCGACCTTCCCATTTGAATTTAGGCTTTGTCCAGAATAGGAACGGGTTGGACTTGACTTTTGTAAGAGATATGTTCCATTCCGCATCAGCCACATTACAGCCGTTTGTGCCGTTTGCACCGATCTTCAGCGTTTTACCGAAGGTACACGCTACTTTTATAGGCTCGCTTATCGCTTCACCGTATTCATTTGTAATCAGTACCCTGCCTTTGATTCTTTCCCTGGCATTCCGGCGGATTGCTTTCAGTACAGCGCATATATATAATATAAGGAGTATGGCAAGGATGCATGTGGTGAGGAATGACAAAATAAATACCCAAATCCAGCGGTTTTGATGCACGGTTGTGTCGGAGAATGGTTTCTGGATGCTGAGTGTCTGTAATTCATCATCGAAATCGGTTGGCAAATCGAGTTTGACATTCAAGTCCTCATCAAAATTGTGGAATCCCCATTTGCCATGTTTTATCTGTCCGAGTTTAACGGTCGATTTCCCGTTGAGGGTTATTGATGATGCAGTGTCACAATCAACATAAAATTCAGAGCCGGGCAGTGTAGTGGTCTTGCCGAGTTGTAATGCTGTGTATAGTTTATTGGGATTCCATCCGAATTCAGCTGTCACATTGCCGTCAATGTCTGTTTCAGCAGTGAGAGATGGTTTGATTTCACGCTCATTATACAGGAGTATGACCTTGCGGAGTTTGTCTGTCATAATATCGCGTGTAAGCTGGTCAAACCAAGTCTGGATAGTGGTTTCATCATTTATAGCGTCAACAGATTCAAATCTTCTAAGTGGAGTCTGTGCATTAAAAACGCCCTCTTGCAGCTGGTCAAGCGAGTATCCGGCTCCTGTGCCAGCCTTTGGGAGCCGCATTGCAACAACTCTGGTATAGATATTGTCCGTGAGGTTGTTGAAATGGTTCGAGAGGTTTCCGATCTCCTCTTTGGTCAGCTTTACCTCACCTTTGCCCGGAAGGTCATTAAGAAAGTCCGTGATTATTATCACGACATTCATGTCGACATTCTTATTTTTCAGAATTGCCTTGTTTATTGCAGAGACAGCTTTGCTTATATCGGTGTTTCGTTTGAATTCCGGAGAATATGACTCATTTATGTATAATGATGATAGTGCGTTGCAAAGAATCTGACGCTGCGCATCATTTTCGATTTTGTTGCATAATCCCGGTGTATTCTCTTTGGCATCTGTGCCAAAAGGTATTACGGAAACCTGTTCGCCATCTGGAAGTGCCATTGCAAATGCTTGAAGCATAGGAGTCACCAGATTGTTATACTTGACCATAGAACCAGACACATCTACTGCTATGATGTAGTGTGTAGCGGTATTTTCAAGCTCTTCCCGGAAAAGGGATGTCAGTTTCGGGAACTGCTTTTCAAGATATTCCATTGAACTGGTCTGTGCCGGTGCCATTAAAGCCGCCAGGCAAGCAAAGCAGAAGAATGTGGTTCTTAATAGATGGTTTATCATTGTTTCACGGTTATAGGCGTTTGTTAGAAGCATAGCAAAATATGTTTGTATCAGATATTTGACGCTCCAGTGCAAATTTAATTATAATGCATTAGAATTGCAAAATGTTAACAATTTAATGAAGCTTATTATTTTTTGTAACGGGGAGGGGGTAAGATGTGTCTTATTAGTAGAAAGCCATTCAACCATGACTACCGAAGAGTTCAAAGCAAGCGTACTGCCGCATTACAAAGGAATGTTCCGGGTTGCTGCTGCCTTAATGGGTAGTGGTGATGTCGCCGCAGATGCTGTGCAGGATGCTATGCTCAGGCTTTGGGATAATCGGGAAAAGTTGCATAATGTAGCAGATTTAAAAACATATTGCATGAATGTAGTGCGCAATGTGTGCCTGAATACTATCCAAAGGAGCAAGGATGCTGTGGTAAAGGATGCCATGCCGGAGGTTGTGTCAGATGAAGATGTGCATAAAGGTTTGGAATGGCGCGATTCGGCGGAATTGGTAAGGCGAGCCATCGACCGTCTTCCCACCGATCAAAGATATGTATTAAGGCTCAGTGCGTACGGCGGTTTTTCAAATGCTGAAATTGCAGAGCTGCTTGGGCTTTCCTATGGAAACGTTCGGATACTCCTTTGGAGGGCGCGCACCAGGATTAAAGAATTGTTGTCAAAATAAAACGATATGAGAAAGGATGAAATAACAGCTTTACTTGACAAGTACTATTCCGGCAATATTTCGCCGAAAGAGTACAAGGAACTAATATCGGCATTGGAGGAGTCAAGTGCGCTTCCGCCGGAACTTGAAGAGGAGCGCGAGATGTTTCGTGCAATCCGGTCATGTGAAACGGAAATGCCTATTGGTTTGGGGAGCAGGCTTGAAAAGGCTATAGACAAACGGAGCCGACGTGTAAGCNGATTCATAAAGGCGTTTGCAAGCGTTGGCGTGGCTGCAAGTCTGGTTTTGTGNATTACTTTCNNATGGAGGCATACGAATGATGATGCCGTGCGCCCGGATTTAGTTGCACAGGTAAGGAGTGACGTGCCGAAAACGGGGAAGGTCGTTTTGCCGGAGCAGGTGGACTCAATCGCAATAAATATGAGCGACGAGGAGTGTGAAAGAGTTGCGAAAAAAGTGGATGAGGCGCTTATGTCGGTGCTTTCGCGCATTCACTCCAACCAGAAGAGCGCCACTGAATGCGTTAAAGGAATACATATAAAACAGGTACGAATTTAAATTTTTTGATATGAAACGGGTTATTACAGCTATTATCGCAATTTTGGTTATAGGAGCAGGAATGTCTGCCCAAAATGTATCGAATAATAAAAATACGAAGCCTAAGGAATCCAGGACAGAGTTAGTGAAGTATCTTGCATCGCTTCCAGACGTAAATGTGGCTTATCTTACAGATTCAATGCTGAAAAGAGTTAATAAAGATGGTTCCACAAGCCCGCTTGCCGCGTTAGTAAGCGGTTCCGGCACTGGAGTGGAATCAGTCAGGGTATTTGAGCTTGGAAGTGCCAAAGCGGAAGAGGGGGGGAAGAAACTGCTTGATCTTTATCTCTCGGAGTCGCCTAATGCTGAATTATTTGTGTTGCAAAGAGATGGTTCAAACGAAACTATGATCTACGGTATCCCGGCACGTAATCTCGCTCCCGGATATTTCTGGTACCTATTGATGTACTCCAAGGAGGCCGGTGAGAAAGCGAAACTGATAATCATTTCCGGCGCGATATGGGAAAAATCGATAGGGAACATGATTGACGCTTTTTCCAAATAGAGTAACGCTACCCTTACCTGAGCGGGGCAAGTGTCTTAGGGTTAGCCACGACCCAAAGAATATCATGCGGCTCGAAGCGAGTATCCGCAACGGGGGTGAAAAATTCCTCGTTGCGGTTTATGCTTACAAGGAGCGCGGAATAGTCTGTGCTCAACCTTGACTGTGCAACAGTCTGCCCGACGAGCGGTGAATTGTCGGACAGTTGTAGCGAGGTGAGTTTGTAATCCGTTGGGGAGGCTTCTGCAGTTTGTTCCTCTCCGTCGCTTTCAACAATAGCCAGCAACTCTTGAATCTGTTCATCTGTGCCGATAACCCCGAGAACGTCACCGGGGAAAATCCTTGTATCTCCTGATGGCACCGGAATAAGGGTTGCGCCTCGCTGTATAGTGGCTATATTTACTCCGCAACGCTGGCGGATGCCGCTATCCTGAAGTTTTTCTCCTACAAAAGGACAATTGTAGCCGACAGTCATGTATGCGAGGTGAAGATTGTTTACCACATTGTTTTTCCGTCCGCTTCTCCTCAACTCACGTTCATTCAGGTTATCCATAAAGCGCGATTCGATTCTGCGCATCTTTTTCTTGAGCTGCTTTGAGAAACCGAACATCAATATGACAAATACCACAAATCCGAAAACAATTCCCACCCATGCGGAGTATATGCATGACAGGAGATATATGACTACGATAAGTGATATGAGCATGCGGAACAGAGTCATTACGATGAGTGGAACATCGAAGTGCGCGTTTGCCGAGAGAAGACGCTGGCGCTCAGTGCGCTTTGAAGCAGGCATTGAAAGTGCCAGAAGGAATGGTGACATTGCAACAAGTGTTACAACCGCGCAGATAAATCGTCCCCAACCGGCGCTGAATCCCATGAGCCACGGCAACAACCAGTTAATAGATATGAGGCAGATGGTGACAAGGATTACCAGGTAAAGCATCATTCTCCATACATAGCGCTGGATGACAGTTTTCCACAGAATGCCGGTTTCACTCTCCGTGGAGGCTTTGTCACAATACCGGTCGATGAGGAAATGGAGCCGCTTCGGCAATATTTTCACGAGTCCGGCATATACGGGATCTGCCATTCGTATGAAATAGGGTGTAGTGAATGTGGTGAGTACTGACACTGCTACTACAATAGGGTATATGGTATGGTCAAGTACTCCCAGGCTCATGCCGAGAGTAGCGATGATGAAGGCAAATTCACCAATCTGAGTGAGTGAGAAACCTGCTTCGATTGCAACTTTAAGCGTTTGCCCGGTAACGAGCATTCCGAATGAACCGAAAATAATCATTCCGACAATTACTACCCCGGAGAGCAGAAGGATGGGGCCCCAGTAGGTGGTTATTACGGAGGGATTTACCATCATGCCGACGGAGATGAAGAATACAGATCCAAACAGGTCTTTTACCGGAGTTACAACTTTCTCTATTCGCTCGGCAAAGCTTGTTCCGGCGAGGATAGAACCCATGACAAATGCACCGAGAGCCAGTGAGAACCCGCAGTAGACAGAGAACACTGCCATGCCGAGGCAGAGCCCCATGCTTATGATTAGGAGTGTTTCGGAATTGAGGAACCGGCGCGTGGTGTTGAGCATGCTGGGCAACACAAATACTCCGACCGCAAACCACATTATAAGGAAGAANGCGAGTNTAGTAATGCTGANCAGCATCTCACCTCNTGNANCGNTGTCATTNATGGCGATAGATGACAAAATCACCATCATCAACACCGCGANAAGGTNTTCGACAATCAGCACCGCAAATACAAGCGATGCAANTTTCTTATGTTTGAGCCCAAGGTCATTGAACGCCTTGATAATAATAGTGGTTGAGGACATGGATAACATTCCTCCGAGGAAAAGGCTGTTGATATGCGAGAATCCGAGAATGTGTCCTATAAGGAACCCGACGCACATCATGCCCGTGACTATAATCAGTGCCGTGACGACCGCAGAGCCTCCCGCATTGACGAGTTTCTTGAAGCTGAATTCCAGTCCGAGCGAGAAAAGAAGCACTACGATGCCTATTTGCGCCCAAAATTCAATGTTGCTTTCAGTGGTTACAGACGGTAAATAGGTGAAGTTGGGACTTGCCAGGAAGCCGGCTACAATATAACCGAGCACAACAGGCTGCTTGAGCCATTTGAACAGTACCGTTGTGATAGCTGCAAGGATTAGGATAAAAGCGAGGTCCTTGATTAGACCTTCTACGGGCAATTGTGATGCTTCAACAGTTGCGAGAATCATATACTTACCTGATTAGCTAGTGAAATGGCCTGAGTGTCGTTAAGTTTTCTAAGCGCGGAGAATAGGGCTATAAATTCTGTAGTGCTCTTGACAAGCACCACGAGGTTAAGGCTTGTTATTTCGTTTTCGTAGTTATATTCCGCGAAAACATTGGTCAGGTTGATGTGGAATTCGTTGAGTGTGCGTCGGTATAGTTCGATGTCCTCAACAATGCCATGCACGCGGATGCGAATTATCCTGGTTTCCCACCCTACATGAATTTTACGCTCGATTGCCTCGATGAAAAGGAGCACCACAAGGATTAGGGATGTTGCCACTATGGACACGAGGTACATGCCCACTCCGACAGCCATGCCTATTGTCGCGACCATCCAGATGCTTGCCGCAGTAGTGAGACCGCGAACCGAGCCTTTCATCTGTATGATAGCGCCGGCACCAAGGAAACCGATACCGGTAATTACCTGCGCAGCGATACGTCCCGGGTCACCGTTCTTGAGCCCAAGATATTCTTGCGGCACATAAATCGACAGCAGCATAGCAAGTGTCGCGCCCATTGAAATGAGCGCAAATGTGCGGATGCCGGCAATCTGTCCCTTGCGTTTCCTTTCAACTCCTACGCAGCAGCCGAGCAGCATGCTCAGGCACAACTTAAACACAGTGGAGGATGTAGTCACCTCCACTGAGTTTACAGCTGTGTAGAATTCCTGAATCAAACCTGTCATGGTGATTACTTCTTCAGGGTGAAGTGGCGTGAAGCTATCCGATAGTTGTCGGCGAACAGCTCTACAGTATAGTCTCCCGGAGTGAGTGCGGTATTTACATCCCAGTAAATCGTTACTCCGGAAAGTTCCTCACCGGTGTACTCAATGGTTTTCTTAGCCGTGCATGGCACGTTGCCGCCATCAAACTGAAATGTCCCGGCATTTCCGAGAAGCGAGCCTTCCGGGCTGGTTATCCTCAGATATATGGTTTTGTTACCTACAGGGGTGGAATTATTCTGAGGAATAGTGAATGTGACCATAAGCTGAACGGCTTTTGTGACATTTTTTTCTGCCTTGCCGTTTTTACGCAGGGGAGTAAGGCTGAGTCCGGTGACATTCAGTTTCTCCGCGAGAGTCATCCTTTCGCTGAGAGTTGCATTTGTCTTGGAAACTTCCTGTACCCTTGAGGAAAGCTGCTGGTTTTGACTCTTGATTTCCTCATTTTCAGCACGGAGCCCAGCGTTTTCTTTGCCAAGAGAATCTATCTGTGCGATGTAGTGACGGAGAAGCCCGCGCAGTGTTGAAATCTCGTTTTGGAGCTGTGAGATTCTCTGCTGGCTTTTCTTTTTCTGTGAGTTGAGTTCTTCAAGAAGCTGCTCAATTTTATTTTTTGCGGCATTGTACTTTGCGAGTATCGTGTCACCCTCCATGCGCATAGCCTGATCCTCATATTGCGCGAACTGCGAGTTGATGGACTCATACTCGTTGGCAAGCTGGAGCTGCTCGTTTGTGAGTTGCAGTTGCTCGTTTTCAGCTCTCGCGTTGTCAATGTCCCCCTTCAGGGAGGTGACTTGGAAAAGGCTAAAGCATAGCGCNACAATCAGTAGAATGACAAGCGCAAGTGCAATCCAAATCAGCTTAGAGTTTTTATTTTCCATATTTAATAACCGGTAAGGTGGTCAATGCTAATTAAAGTCCCCGTCCGTGGCAATTTTTGTATTTTTTGCCACTTCCGCAAGGGCATGGGTCGTTTCTGCCGATTTTAGGGCCAGCCTGTACTGGCATCGGGCGTTGTTTCTCTCCCTGAGGCGCTGACGCAGCCGCTCTGTTTGCATCTCCCGGGAGGGATTCACGGCTTTCCTTGTATGCCGGGGTTGCCTGGCGTGGCATAGGCTTCTGNACCTGAGGCTGNACAGGTGCACTGGGCGCATCCTGGGCAGGGCGCTGCGGCACATAAATTGAGCCGCGCATGAGTGCAGAAATGACTTTGACGTTCAGATTGTTAAGCATNTGCTCGAACAAGTGGAACGATTCNACCTTGTAAATCACTAAAGGATCTTTCTGTTCNTAGCTCACATTCTGCACGCTCTGTCGAAGCTGGTCAAGTTCACGAAGATGCTCTTTCCAGAGCTCGTCGATTGTGACAAGCAGGATAGCTTTATGCCACTCCTTGACAATTGCTTTGCATTCGGTTTTATATGCGTCAATGATATTCACTGGGAGGTTAAAGATACGTTTGCCATCTGTCATCGGCACAACAATCATTGAGTCCATGCCGCGGTTTTCAACGCAGTCTTTGATGACAGGCATCGCGATTTCACGGATTCTCTGGCTCTTCCTGTCAAATCCCTCCATTGCGGCTGTGTGGATTTTGTCAATAACTTCTTCTTTGCTCATTGAGCGGAATTCAGCCTCGGTGAAAGGCGGCTCAATGGTGAGTACCTTGAAGAGTTCAAGTGACAATTCATTATAGTCGGAGGGTGAGTCAAAGTTATTGACGAGGTTTTCGATAACGTCATAGAACATATTGGCGATATCTATGCCTATTCTTTCTCCGAGGAGCGCATGGTGGCGGCGGGAATAGATGTAGGTACGCTGCTTATTCATGACGTCATCATATTCCAACAGGCGTTTACGGATACCGAAGTTATTCTCTTCAACCCTCTTCTGTGCATTTTCGATAGCTTTGGTAACCATGCGGCTTTCAATCATCTCGCCTTCCTTCAAACCGAGAGTGTCAAGCATCTTCATTACTCGGTCGGTTGCGAACAGGCGCATGAGCTGGTCTTCAAACGACACATAGAATACTGAAGAACCCGGGTCGCCCTGACGTCCTGAACGTCCGCGCAACTGGCGGTCGACACGGCGGCTTTCGTGACGCTCTGTGCCGATGATAGCGAGACCGCCGGCTTCTTTGACTTCATCGGGAAGCTTGATGTCGGTACCGCGACCTGCCATGTTGGTGGCGATGGTTACAGTGCCTGTTTTACCGGCAAGCGCCACTATGTCTGCTTCTTTCTGGTGCAGTTTAGCATTGAGGACATTGTGGGGGATGCGGCGCATTGTCAGCATTCTGCTCAGAAGTTCTGAAATATCGACTGATGTTGTGCCGACAAGTACCGGACGCCCTTCGTTGCGCAGGCGTTCAATCTCTTCTATGACAGCCGCGTATTTTTCTTTTTTTGTTTTGTAGACACGGTCGTCCATATCCTTGCGGGCAATAGGACGGTTGGTGGGGATTGTTACAACGTCAAGTTTATAGATGTCCCAAAGCTCGCCTGCCTCTGTTTCCGCAGTACCGGTCATGCCGGCGAGTTTGTGATACATTCGGAAGTAGTTCTGCAGGGTGATTGTAGCAAAAGTCTGTGTAGCGGCTTCCACTTTTACACCTTCTTTCGCCTCGATAGCCTGATGTAGACCGTCGGAATATCTTCTCCCTTCCATGATACGTCCGGTCTGCTCATCGACAATCTTGATTTTATTGTCGTCAATCACATATTCCACATCTTTTTCAAAGAGGGTATATGCTTTGAGAAGCTGAGTGACTGTGTGCACGCGTTCCGCCTTGACAGCATAGTTCTGCATCAGTTCATCCTTGCGGGTGCGCCTTTCTTCAAGGTTTTCGATTGTCTCCGCCTCAGAAAGCTGTGCCGCGATGTCCGGCAGTACGAAAAATTCAGGGTCTGCACTTGTGCCTGTGAGAAGGTCTATGCCTTTGTCGGTGAGCTCCACACTGCGGTTTTTCTCGTCAATGACGAAATAAAGTGGTTCGGTAGCCTTCGGCATTTCGCGTGCGTTGTCCTGGAGGTAGTATCCTTCTGTTTCAAGGAGAATGTTTTTCATGCCCTCCTGGGACAGGAATTTGATGAGGGCGCTGTTTTTCGGCAGTCCCTTGAATGCGCGGAAAAGGAGGAGCGCACCCTCTTTGCGGACATCTTTGTCCTCAGAGGCAAGTTTCGATTTTGCATCGCTCAGCAGCTGGGTGACGAGCTTGCGCTGTGCGGCAACTACTTTTTCTACGTTAGGACGGTATTCGTTGAACATCTGGTCATCGCCTTTAGGCACGGGGCCGGAGATGATAAGAGGTGTCCTGGCATCGTCGATAAGCACTGAGTCAACCTCGTCGACAATTGCATAGTAGTGCTTTCTCTGCACAAGGTCTTCGGGTGACATAGCCATGTTGTCGCGGAGGTAGTCGAAGCCGAATTCATTATTTGTTCCGAAAGTGATATCACAGTTGTAAGNNGCTCTTCTTGCGGGGGTGTTAGNCNGNNGTTTGTCAATACAGNCAACTGTANAACCGNGGAACATGTACAGCGGTCCCATCCATTCACTGTCTCGTTTGGAGAGGTAGTCATTGACCGTAACGACATGAACGCCTCTTCCGGAGAGCGAGCGCAGGAACACCGGAAGTGTTGCTACGAGTGTCTTACCTTCACCGGTCGCCATTTCGGCAATTTTGCCCTGATGAAGGACTACGCCACCGATAAGCTGAACTTCGTAGTGGGTCATGTCCCACTTTATTTCATTGCCTCCGGCAACCCAACGGTTTTTATAAATTGCTTTATCGCCATCTATTGTTACAAAATCTTTTCCCTGAGCAGCGAGGTCGCGGTCCATCTGGTTTGCGGTTACTTCAACTGTTTCATTAGCCGAGAANCGTGCCGCAGTTTCCCTAAGTGCCGCGAAAACAACAGGGAGGTGCTCGTTGAGTTTGTCCTCAAGGGTATCTATGATATTCTTTTCATGACGGTCAATCTCATCCCAAAGAGGCTGGCGCTGGTCAAAGGGCATAGCCTCGATTTGCTCCTTTTTGTCGGCAATCGCCTTCTCGTCTTCAGCGATTGCGCTTTTAATATCTGCGCGTACGGCAGTGATTTTATCACGCAGGGCATCGTTAGAAAGCTGCTGCATTTCAGGTCCAAGGGCAATGATTGAGTCAACAATCGGGCGAATTTCCTTGAGGTCGCGCTGTGACTTATTGCCGAATATTTTGCTTAAAAAAGAGTTTAGTGACATTTAATATGGTTATTTTTAATGATTTACAATAAAATGTATCTGATGCAGGAATTGTATCAGAAATCGAGTGCAAAGATAGTTTAAATAGCTGAGAAATAAGGAAGTCAGCCGTTTAAAAATAGCGATTTCAAAATTTTATCGCCGGAAGGGATGCAGCATTGGGAGAACGAATCCTGAGAATACGGCTGACTGTTGGTGCGATTGCCCTCGCGTCAACGGGTGAATCAATCTTAATTGCGGGTACACCCGGTCCCATGATGAAAGCGGGTGAAGACACAAAATTGTCGCGGTTTACGGTTGTTGAGCCGCTTACTCCGGTTAGGTTGAAATCATCAGTAATTTCCCAACCCGGGGTGATATTGACAATAACATCGCCGGAGTGCTTGACAGAAGTGTTTCTTTTCAACGCAGCAGCATTGTCACCGGCTCTTGACGCTATTATGTCGTCAATAGTGAATACATGGCTGACTCCGCTCATCCTTTCGAGGAACTCAGCCGCCTCTCCTCTCACTGTTGTGGGCTCAAGGCTATGGTTTTTGATAGTCTGCTGGTTCAGGTAAAAGTTGCGGTCGTAATACCCGGCGACCCATTCGCCGTTTCCATGCAATGCCATAAGATAGGCGTTCAGTAACGATGCCGCTTTTTTAGCAGAGAATACTCCTGTAGGCACACCCCATTTTTCATCATCGCGTCGTGCGGTATTGGTGGCAGGATGCCCTATCAGGAAAATTAACGCATTGCCTTTGCCAGCTTTGGCATCAATAGCCTTGAACAGCGAAGACAGGTCACGGTCAAGGCGAAGGTATGCGTCAAGTGTTTCAAGGCGGTTGTCGTTGTCGCGGGAATAAGGATATGGTGCGAGGGTATAGGAGAGATTAAGCATGTCTACAGGACCGCGTTCACCGAATTGCATGGAGTTAAGATAGTCGCACGCAACAGCAGTAACCTCGTGGTTTGCTTTAGGGGAGGCTTTGAAGCGTTCTATCCTGTCTGTTTCTTTTCTGGAGAAAGTATGTCGGTAGGGGTACTGCGCCTTGTATGATGGAATATCTGGATAAAGCTGGGGATTGATAAGTGGTTCCCAAGCCATCGTGTCTATTCTCGATGCAAGCGGNTGCCGGTAGTTTCGTGCAGACAGAGTAGGGGGGACATCCTTATAATATGTGGTTGTTGCCCANCGCTCCGTTTTNTCATCAATCCAAAAAGCGCTGTTGCCNGCATGCCCTGCCATAATAATCGCAACTTCCGGCTCAGGAGCAATGCTGTACACCCATCCGGTGCCTGCGGCATCCATACGGACTTCATCACCGATAGTAGAAACTGCAATTGCTGCCGGCGAATATGTCTCATCCGTGAAATTGCCTATTTTTGACGGGTCAAGAAGAGCCGGTGTGACTCTTTTTGTTGCAGGGTCATAAATTTTTGCGGCGGGTATGGCATTGACAGTCGGTGTGGCTCCTGTAAAGATAAGCGCAGTTGCAGCGGCGGGGTCAAGTTTGGTGCCGTAGTCGNGGTCGGCTATCGTAGCNCCTTCTGCCATAAGCCTCTTGAANCCTCCCGGCGTAAGCTGGCTGTTAAGCAGATTGAGGTAATCGGCATTCAGTCCTTCGACCATAATGCCGACAACAATTTTTGGGCGCACAGGTGCGTTTTGCGCCTCAGCCGCAAAGCCAATCAGCGATACGAGGAGTATCCCGAGTATCTTATCCGATATAGATTTTTCCTTTTTCTTTCGCATGTAGTGATATGGATGTAGTTCCATGACCGGAGCAAGTCACAAGCCCACAAAGGAATAAATGCCCAATTGATGCTTTGGTTCATTGCCGGCATGAGTATTATCATCACGCAAATCGCTGCAAAGTTAATTATTTGGTACCAAATAAGGAAGCGCGTGCATTTAGCAATCCATATACAAACCGGCACTAAAAGGCAAAACGGGTTTAGCCATAGGATTAGAAGATTGGGAGCGGTTGCCTCATGGCTTGATATGAAAACGAGGAATGCGAGGAGGCACCCGGTAAGTCCGAATGCTGTAAAGAGCAGGGCATCAAACCATCTGGTCACAGCCCGCCGACGGTTGTCATGCCATGTTAATGCAAGTGCTATAATAAATAGGAGTGAGAATGCTGCGAGAGGGGTGAGAAACCAAGGGGTAGGGGCTTCTGTTGCATCTGCCCCCGGAGAGAGTATATTTGTGCCTGAAACGATTTGCCGTTTATCAACTGCCGCGAAGTGCATCATGCGCATAAGAAGGTCCGGGGCAAATGCCGCTTCATGGTTTGTGATCGGGTAATCTATCCCGCTGCCGAGAGCAAGGTCAATACCGAACTGGTACCATGGATAATTACGGTGGTATTTTCGCATGACGGACCGGAATGTGGGATTTGTTCCTGTTAATTCCGTCGGTGCCTGGGCGAGGCGCAAAGTGTCCTCAAGGGATGATTCTATAATTGAGAGCGGTCTGGTGGAACAGTTATCCTTGACATAATTGTACCTGTAAACTCTGTTTTCAGGCAAAAGGTTTTGATTGACAGCTGCAATTATTTTCTGTACTTCTTCCTGGGTAAGGTTAAGAACCTGTTCTGTGACTTGCCGTCCTGAATGTGCGTAATAGCTTATGAACCGTTCCGTCGGCATTGCCCCGCACATGTAATCTGTTTCGCCTTTTACAAACCTGTAGACAAAATTCGGGGCAGCGAAGTCAAAGAGCCCCCAGTTGACGATGTAATCCTGTTCCGCATTGCGGATTCTCATTGCTGTGTGCCCTTCCAGTTCGTATATGTCAGCTCCCGGGGCACAGGTTATGAGGCTTACGGTTGTTGTAGAGTCATTTGCTTGCGCAAAAGTGCATGGCGGTAATGCAACTAACATTACCGCCACGAGCACAATTATTTGAGCAAAAGTTTTGCGCATGATGTTTTTTACATGATGCCTCTTTCTCTGAGCTTGCACTGCCAAGCCCATGCGCTGCGCATTGTGTCAGCAAGCGGAGTGTCAGCAGTCCAGCCAAGCACTTCGTTTGCATGTGAAGGATTACCCCATACTTTTTCGATGTCACCGGGACGGCGTCCAACAATCTTGTAGGGAACTTTTACTCCTGTCGCGCTTTCAAAAGTGTTTATTAGCTCAAGCACGCTGACGCCGTTTCCTGTTCCGAGGTTGTAGATTTCGATAGGGGCTGCATCAGGGTTTTCAAGCATGCGGTCCATAGCCTTTACATGTGCTTTGGCGAGGTCAACCACGTTGATGAAGTCGCGGATGCATGAACCGTCTGGTGTGGGATAGTCGTTGCCGAACACGCTAAGTTCCTTGCGGATTCCGATAGCGGTCTGGGTAATGTAGGGGATAAGATTCTGAGGCACGCCGTTGGGGAGTTCACCGATTTCAGCGGAGGGATGTGCGCCAACCGGGTTGAAGTAGCGGAGGATGACGCTCTTGAAGGGGGCTCCGGCATTTATGACATCGGTGATGATTTCTTCTGAAATCTGTTTTGTGTTGCCGTAAGGTGAAGTTGCCTTTTTGATGGGAGACTGTTCGGTAACGGGATTTACGTCCGGTTCACCATAAACAGTGCATGAAGAAGAGAATACAATGCCCTTGACTCCGTTGGGACCCATTAGGTCAAGGAGGTTCATGAGGGTGTTAAGGTTATTTCGGTAGTAAAGGATGGGTTTTTCCATTGATTCGCCTACAGCTTTGCTGGCTGCAAAATTGATGATGCCCTTGATGTCGGGGTATTTTGCAAAAAGGTCTTTGAGCGNGTCAATGTNAGTGCAGTNNGCTTCAANGAAATCAGGACGAATTCCNGTTATTTTCTCAATCCCGTCAAGAACTTCTTTGTTGGAATTTGAAAGGTTGTCAATAATCACCACGGAGTATCCTGCGTTCTGTAGCTCAACTACGGTATGTGAACCGATGTAACCGGTTCCGCCGGTAACAAGAATTCTGTCTTTTTTCATTTGTACTGTTGATTTAGGTATGTTTATGTTTATTATGCGCAAATGTAGTGATTTCCGTTGTGCTATGCAAGATAATTGACGTGCATCCGGCAGTTGGCGCAGTCAAAATCAAGTTTGAAGGTGTAATTCCCGGATTTCAAGGTCAACGGACCTTTCCACTGGGCGCCTTGTGGCGTGCGCAGGCATTTTCCGCATTCACGCCTGATGCAGTACCGTGTTGTCATAAGGGTAGTGTCTTTTGCTATCTTTCCACGGGTGCATTCAAGCGCGTCAGGAATTGATTTGGCTCCAAGTTCAGAATAGAATTCGCGTGCAAGTGAATTTGCTACATTGTCATTGAATGTGAGCTTTTTGTTATTGACGAACTCCGAAAGACCGGATTTAGGTTTAGCTCGGTGGGTGAATTTGTGGTTTGTGCGACGTAGCACATCGAGTTTTTCGAGCGCTTTTCTTCTCAGTGCTGTTAAGGCAGATGAAGGTATGAACATGTCTGATGCGCGATTGTCGATTTTCCCTACTGTATAGATGGTTCCTCCAGCTTTCGACAGTACTTCATTTTGCCTTGCGCCTTGCGGTTTATCTGCGTCTGCAAGCTGTGATTCGGCGGTTACAGTTAAATTGTTTCCGTCCTGGTCCTCAATGTCAATAATTATAGAGGAGGATGTTGCCCGGAGGGTCATGTTGACTGTGATTGTTCTGGTCGCTGTGTCCCTGTCAAGGATGTCATTCCATGCCTTGTCACTGTTGCGGAATATGGGAGTCCCCGCCTTGATTTGGATTTGGGTGGCGGGAAACACTTTTGCTCCTTCGGCTCTGTTAGCTCTGAATCCGCAAAATTTACCCTCTTCGTTGAAAAAACCAAGACCATCGCCGTTGTTGAGCTTATTGGCGGTGTCAAGCAATATGGTGCCGGGTGCAGACTTGATTACCTTGCCGATTTTTTCACCTGTCCATTTCGGCGAAGCAAATGATGCCATTGTGCCTTCGGGTTTTGGCGTATGGGTAAAATAAGAGGTGTATCCTCTGTTAAAACTTTTGTTTAGGTCGGGTGTGAAGGTATAATGTGAGGTCCCGGAACTTGAACGTTTATACAAGTCNGGATGAGCATCTATTATTGAGTCCAGGGCATGGCGGTATGCGGTNATGACATTTTTCACATAAGCGGCATCCTTTAACCGTCCCTCAATTTTAAATGAAGATACTCCGGCNGCAAGAAGTTTGTCAAGGTCGGCGATGCGGTTGAGATCGCGTAGGGATAGCAGGTGCTGGTCCCGGAGGAGGGGNNTNCCGTTGGCATCATANAGCGTATATGGNAGNCGGCATATCTGGGCGCATTCTCCTCGATTCGCNCTTCTGCCTGTTGTTGCGAAACTGCTGTAACAAGCCCCGCTGTAGCTGACGCAGAGCGCTCCGTGTACAAACACTTCCACAGGCACATCCACTNCCGAGCATATGGCTGCGGTTTCATTAATGGTTAACTCGCGCGCCGGTACTATCTGGCTGAAACCTGCCGCTTCAAGGAAGCGGGCTTTCTCTGGGGTACGTGTGTCGCATTGCGTGCTTGCATGCAATGCTATGGGTGGAATGTCCATCTTGAGAACAGCCATATCCTGTACAATAAGAGCATCCACTCCTATTTTATATAGGCTCTTGATCATGTTCTCTACATCTTTCAGCTCGTGATTGTATATAATGGTGTTAACGGTGGAATACACGCGTGCGTTGAAAAGGTGCGCATATTCTACCGCCTTCGCAATATCTTCAAGCTGGTTTGATGCTGCTGCACGGGCTCCATTGGACGGAGGGCCTATGTACACAGCGTCAGCTCCATGTTTTATTGCCTCTATGGCTATGTCTGCGTTTCTCGCCGGGGCAAGAAGCTCAATTGGTCTTGGCTTGTTCATAATAAAAAAATCGCGCGGTGATGTCGGTCGACATTCCGCGCGCAAGGTTTTTAGTATACTCTTTAATTACTATTATGCAATAATGCTGTTTTTTTCTGATTGGAGGTATAGATCCTATATTTTATTACCTAAGCGAGTGCTTGGTGTTATTTTATGATGCAAAGGTAATATGAGGGAGTTACGCTATAATGTCGATTGTGTTACAATGCTGCAACAATCGCGCAAATGGGTGACATTTCACTTTTATTAAGTATGTTGCTTCCATTTTTCAAGGGGAAACAGGAAGTCCAGACCTCCTTCTGCGCGGTTGTGCAAAGAAATCGTGCCACCGAGTGCCTCGATAGTGGTTTTTACAATAGGCAGACCCAGCCCCGTTCCTCCACTTTTG
>WFLX010028027.1_pt1 | contig 31291 bp, 29 predicted proteins | sample 4967041 | NCBI WGS metagenome assembly WFLX01 (sample SAMN12857096, study PRJNA449069) | gut metagenome | isolation source: stool from male and female vole | host: Microtus ochrogaster | place: USA:Florida | collected 2017
CAGTTCCTTAACGGATGACTGCTCGGCGCCACCTATAGTATCCGTTGCTACAGAGGGATCTAATTTCATAGTCCCCTCTTCCGGAAATTCCTCAGCCCGGGCAACGGAAACACTCAGAAGCAGGGATAACAGCGTTAGAAGAAGATATAACTTAGTGCGAATCATGCTGCAAAATTACTTAACAACGCCCATTTAAGCAAAATTAAACCTATGATTTTACTTGGGTTCGGATAAATTCTTCTCTTATCNTCTCCGTTAAATGCGCTATAAGGGTGTCTGGCTATACAATTATCTAATCGTGTGGCTATAAAATTACACAATATAGCAGACGATAGACAATGTTAAAGATATAAGTATAGACATAAAAAAAGCTGAAGAGCAACACAATTTTGCACTTCANCTTTCTAATTAAATATGTCTACCCTTGCTGGAGGCGTTTATTTCTTTCGGTTATTCAGTATGTTGAATAAGTTGTCAAGACCGGTCTGTCCTGAGGTAGAGGTGCTGTCATTTCCGACAGCTGATTCAGATGCACCGGTTCCTGTAGATTCAGTAGCCCCGCTGCCTGTATATTTCATCTTGAAACCTATATTGGCACCCTCGTAACTATCAAGCAACTTAGCCATTGAAGTCACAAGTTTCTGACCCGTAAATTTGGCAACTGTCGACAATAATTCCTTCAACTTTGTAGCGTCAAACATAAGGTCAAGATTCTTGCCACTCTTCTGAATATAAGAAGTGAACTCTCCTACCTTCACCTTGCCGGCAATCATGATCTTGAATTTGAACTCTCCTTTCCCATCTTTTGGTTCGAGGACACCACTCAGCTTGATACCTTTTATGGATAAAGTGAAATTACCATCGGCATCAACGGTAAAGGGCATTCCGTTCAGACCATATTGCTCATAATATGGCTGGAGTTTCGTTTCCAGAGCTGCTGCCCCTGCAATTCCCCCCGCTTTCTGTAAGAAATTATCGGTTTTAAAAGTTACGGCAGGTCCATCGGAAACATATTCTCCAACCAAATCCTGCAAAGTCAGATCTGTCTTGGTGAATATGCCGGAAATGACATTCCCTATAGTTGAACCAATATCACTTCCGCTATTAGAATTACCACCCAAGCCATTCAGCAAATCGTTCAGACTTTGGGCGTGGGCCGTGGCTCCCAACATAAGAGCCACGGCTACAAATAACGCCTTTGTTTTCATATTTATTCTGTTTTTTTAGCCGCCTTTTTCTCTGCTGTTTTCTTAGGAGCAGCAGTTTTCTTGGCAGCGGTCTTCTTCGCAGCCGGTGCCTTCTCGGCTACCTTCTTCGTAGCGGTTTTCTTCGCTGCAGGTTCCTTCTCGGCAACTTTTTTCTCAGCTACCTTCTTCGTGGCGGTCTTCTTCGCNGCCGGTTCCTTCTCGGCAACTTTTTTCTCGGCTACCTTCTTCGCTGCGGTCTTCTTCGCTGCAGGTTCCTTCTCGGCAACTTTTTTCTCGGCTACTTTCTTGGCAGCGGTCTTCTTNGCAGGTTTTGTTTCTGAGACAACGACCTCCTCTTTCACTTCCACAACCTCCTCTTTTTTAGGCTCAGCTTTCTTCACCTGTTTTTTTGGCATTGGTTTTATCATGCGAAGCACCTGAGCTGTCCTTGCCGGGAGATACATCTTAAGCCAACCCTTGCCGGAAGGTGCATAGAGGGGATCAGGTGTCGTGAAGTGATGCACGGTGTCATCTATCAGATCGTGACCTCCATATTGAGAATCGTCACTGTCAAGCACTACTGCATATTCACCTGCCGGAGCAAGGAATCCGTAACCGTCAAAACTCTGTACGGGATTCCAGTTGAATACAAAAACAAGATCTCCTCTCTTGAAAGCAAGCACCTGATCATCATCCTTTTCCCAAAGTTTCTCTACAGGGAGTGACTGGAAATCGTATACTTTCGACACCACATCTACCATAGCATTATCGAAAGCGTTCAGGAATTTATATTTCAAGTCTTCACGGTCAACAAGATCCCATTGACGGCGGGCATACTTGTAGCTCCAGCCGTTACCTTCTCGTGGGAAGTCTATCCATTCCGGATGACCGAACTCATTACCCATAAAGTTGAGGTAACCACCATTGATGGTAGAGAGAGTGACAAGACGAATCATCTTGTGAAGCGACATGCCACGATATACAGTGGCATCATTGTCATCCACCATCATGTGCCAGTACATCTCCTTATCAATAAGACGGAAGATGATTGTCTTATCTCCTACAAGAGCCTGATCATGACTCTCACAATAAGATATAGTCTTCTCATCGGCACGACGGTTGGTCAACTCCCAGAAAATTGAAGTAGGATGCCAATCCTCATCTTTCTTCTCCTTGATCATCTTGATCCAATAGTCGGGAATACCCATAGCCATTCTGTAATCGAAGCCGATACCGCCATCTTCAAATTTCACAGCCAGACCGGGCATACCGCTCATTTCCTCNGCAATCGTAATGGCTTTACGGTTAACCTCATGAATAAGAATGTTGGCCAAAGTTAGATATGTGAGGGCATTTGGATCCTGATTGCCATCGTAATAATCGGCGTATGAACCGAATGCTTTGCCAAGACCGTGGTCATAATAAAGCATCGAGGTTACACCGTCAAAACGGAANCCGTCAAACTTAAATTCCTCAAGCCAATATTTACAATTGGAAAGAAGGAAGTGAAGCACAGTATTCTTACCATAGTCAAACAGCAAGGAGTCCCATGCCGGATGCTCACGTCTGCCGTCACCATAGAAATAAAGATCGTAAGAGCCGTCAAGACGTCCGAGACCCTCGACTTCGTTCTTTACCGCATGTGAATGAACGATGTCCATTATGACAGCTATACCAAGTTTATGTGCCTCGTCAATAAGACGTTTGAGATCGTCAGGTGTGCCGAAGCGTGAACTCGGTGCATAGAAACTGCTGACATGGTATCCGAAAGAGCCATAATATGGGTGCTCCTGGATTGCCATAATCTGTATTGCGTTATATCCGTCAGCTGCAATACGGGGAAGAGTTTTCTCACGGAACTCATCATAAGTTCNCACTCCCTCTTCCTGCTGGGCCATACCGATATGGCACTCATATATAAGGAGAGGNTTGGTGTCGGGAGAGAATTTCTTTATCTTGAATTTATACGGATTCTCCGGCAGATATACCTCGGCGGAGAAAATCTTTGTATCGGGATCCTGAACCACACGGTCGGCGTATGCCGGGATACGTTCACCCTGACCGCCGTCCCAAGTCACAAACATCTTGAAAAGATCTCCATTATGGAGAGCATCCTCCGGAAGCTCGATCTCCCAGACGCCATCGTCTTTTCTTGTCAGTTTATAGGCATCCGTAGTTTTCCATTCAGAGAATGTGCCTATCAACCATACGTTTGTAGCGTTAGGGGCGAATTCACGGAATACCCATCCGCCTTCAGGAAGATGATGCAGACCATAAAATTTATAAGCGTTTGCAAACTCAACCAACGAACCATTGGTATTAGCCGTAAGCTCTTCAAGTTTCTTCACCACATCCTCGTGGCGTCCCTCAATTGCCGGGGCAAACGGCTCGAGCCACGGATCGTTGCGTAGGATAGCCAATTGTTTTTTCATATTTTGTATCGTATGGGTTATATTTTGATATTTCTAATCAAGTTTTAAAATCTTTATGTTATGGTGTATAGTATGTGTTTCATCCTTTGCTATAGTGTATATACTATACGTTCTATAGATTAAACGCTTTTACGCCGTTTTTTGTTACGGGTCGGCTTGGGTTGTGGTATCGTTTTTTTCTGTTTAGGGGGTATAGGCTCCCCTATACGGAAGCAACGCCTCACTGCTTCTCTAATCTGATCGGCATCCGGGCCACCCTTTTTCAATACCGAAAGCACTCCGGCCACATAATCATCCTTACTCTTGAAGCCTAACATCCGTGCCACGCCACATTCACCGAGCATAGGTTTATGGTTGAATACTTTCAGTATTCCCGCATAGTCCCGGCGGTTGATATAATTCTGAAATTCGGCTCTCAGTTCATTATACTGTGCTCTTGGCTGCAACATATTTATCAGACTTCTCAGGTGTGCTTCCATCGCGGTAATACATGAAAAGCGGGCATCGATTTTACATTCCACCATCCTTTTCACCCTATGTCGCACATGCTGCAGGGCTTGCTCGTCAAACCTTCGCCTGAATTCATCTATCACAGTATCCTTCACACGTGCAGCCACTTTCTCGGGATTGCGCCTCCTGTTACGTGCCATGGCACGCATCACATCCTCAAGCAGAAACAGGTTTTCCACTTCCGCGACATCGGGCACCATCACTGACTTGCGTCTTAGATAATCGACCTCCGGATCTGTTCGGCGATCTCTGTCAACCACACCCCTGCTTTCAAGATGGTGCATACTCTTCAGATCGTTGAACGTGCGTGTAGTCTCGATCACCTTATCACATGAACCCAAAGGACGCACCGTACAGTCGGGAAAAACCAGAGGATAAAGGCGTGCATCTATGCTATGACGCACATCCCCCTCAATAAACAATACCGGTTTACGGGTGCCGATTAAATCGACAAAAAGTTCTTCCCGCATATCCCCGGGCTGAAGCACATCATAGTCCCATGCACGTAATTCCGCATCATATCTCTTCACCCATACACACACATTGCGGGTGCGTGAACTTACAAACTCCACATCCACGGAATTATATACAAAAGTGCAGTCCGGACGCAGCTCTTCTATGGAGTTCCATAAATTATTGAGCACCGTCGGGTGAAGAAAGAGTGAAGGAGAATCTACAAAAATTACGGCATCAGGCATGGCATACAGCACGGAAGCCGCATAATAAAGCACTGTCTGCTCGCTCTGGCTAAGACGGTCGGCAGATATTAAATCGCCACCGGCCCGTGTCGAGAACATCATCGTGCCTTTGGTGCGTATGATATGGTTGCCCGGGAAAACACGTTCCCAGAGCATTATCAGACGGTCAAGACGTGTTGGTTTGAGTTTTCCCGTATGTGTGCCTTGCAACTTCTCCTGTTTCATCGATAAGAGATATTCAAACTCATCAATAAACAGCATATAGGTAAGTTTGTCGAGCTCGCTCACCGCATCGGTGCGCATGTAAGGCTGTTTCTCCACCGCTTCCCTGAAGAGCATGTCTATGCTCCCGGGCCTCGTCGATTCTTCTCTCTCCGGAAAAGGAGCACTTATCGCCGACAGACAATNGGCTCGCNCACTATTCAGNTTNATGANCTCTTCCATAAATTTGGTTNTGCNGGCCCCACTGCCGCCGATTATGGTGAGCTGACGTGCATCCGGAAGTTCGGGCGACTTCCTGCCGCCGGTAAGGGGAGGTAAGGTGAGAGATATCATAGGCATATATTTTTCCGACTTCAAATATACTACTATTTTTGTAGATGACGAAATTTATGATTATTTTTGCTATCTCTTAGACTCATTGTCCTGCTTTACGATCGGCCGCACAGTGATTCTGAATTTTAAAATTTGTCAAACTAAAAGATTTATAACAGATATGTTCTCAGGAATTGTTGAAGACACCATCGAAGTGGTAGGGCTGCGTAAAGAAGCCGGAAACCTCCATATCACACTACGTTGTCCGTTTGCCGATGAGCTGCGTATCGACCAGAGTATAGCTCATAACGGAGTCTGTCTGACTGTAGTTTCATTGCCGGGTGATGGCACATATACCGTCACAGCTATTCAGGAAACTCTCGACCGCTCCAATCTCGGACTCCTTAAAGAGGGTGACCTGGTAAATGTGGAGAGGTCAATGAAAATTGACGGACGTTTAGACGGCCATATCGTACAAGGTCATGTCGACACAACGGCTGTATGNGAGNGCGTCGAGGAAGCCGACGGCAGCCGATACTACAAATTCCGCTATGAGGCAGACCCCGCGCTCATCAAGAAGGGATACATGACTGTAGAAAAAGGTTCTGTCACCGTCAATGGCGTGAGCCTTACGGTGTGTGACTCTGAACGTGATAATTTCCGCGTGGCTATAATTCCCTATACCTTCGAGCACACCAACTTCCATCGCATTGAAAAGGGCACACGGGTCAATCTCGAATTTGACATTATCGGCAAATACCTTGCCCGTCTTGCGGAACTCTCCTGATTTCCCTACGCCAACATGTCATAAATAAAAATGCCCTCTTCCGCCTTAAAACAGGAAAAAAGATATGAATAAGAAAATTATAGTGGCCTTAGACGGCTACTCTTCCTCCGGAAAAAGCACAATGGCGCGTGAGCTTGCCCGACGTGNAGGATATGTGTATGTTGATTCCGGAGCCATGTACCGCGCAGTGACCCTCTACGCCATACGACATGACATGGTAAACCCTGACTCCACCATAAAAATTAAGCAACTTGTGGAGGCCCTCCCCGCTATAAAGATAACATTTGCTCCGGCAGGTGCAGACGGAGTGCAGCACACATTGCTCAATGGAGAAGACGTGGAGTCGCAGATACGCGATATGAAAGTCAGTTCATTGGTCAGTCCTGTGGCTGTTATTCCTGAAGTGCGCCAACGTCTTACAGCTCTCCAACAGGAATTCGGCGTTGATAAGGGTATCGTGATGGATGGCCGTGACATAGGCACCACTGTCTTTCCTGATGCGGAACTCAAGGTGTTCGTATGCACCAATGCCGAAGAGCGTGCACGCCGACGGTATAAGGAGCTCAAAGATAAGGATGTGAGTGTAAGCTATGAAGAGGTGCTTGAGAATGTTATCGAGCGCGACCGGATCGACTCCACCAGAGAAGTGTCTCCCCTAAAGAAAGCGGATGACGCCATCGAACTCGACAACGGATCAATGACACCGGCCCAACAGATGGAGTGGCTTATGGAGAAGTTCAACGAAAGAGTGGCTGAGGCATGAGTGTCGAGATTGATGTCAACTCCGGATTTTGCTTCGGAGTGGTCACTGCCATTACCAAGGCGGAGGAGGAATTAGACAAAAGCGGACAACTTTATTGTCTCGGCGACATAGTGCATAATGCCGGGGAGGTGGAACGCCTCCGCGCAAAAGGACTAAAGACCATCACTCACGAGGAATTGGCCCGTCTGCATGATGTGAATGTGCTTCTACGCGCTCATGGCGAACCCCCGCANACNTATTCNACNGCNGANGCTAACAATGTCAAGATTATCGATGCCACCTGCCCGGTGGTGCTACAGCTGCAACGCAGAATCAAGAAAGCTTATACAGAAGGTCTTGAGACCGAAAAAAACGGCGGTAGAAAACCCTTGATTGTAATATACGGGAAAAATGGTCATGCAGAAGTCAACGGACTTGTGGNNCANACCAACGGTGAAGCTGTGGTNATCCAGGATGTAGATGGCATAGATTCTCTCGATCTGTCACGCGATATTCTTCTATATTCANANACTACAAAATCTCTTGAAGGATTCCGTCAAGTGGTGGAGGAAATAAAACGTCGCAAGATCACCNGCAAATTTGAATATTTCGACACTATCTGTCGCCAGGTGGCCAACCGAATGGAGAAAATGAGGGAATTCGCCAAAAATCATGAGGTGGTTGTTTTTGTAAGCGGGGCCAAAAGTTCCAACGGTAAGGTGTTGTTTGAGAAGTGCCGGGAAGTCAATCCCAAGACGTATCTCATATCGGATGAAACTGAACTTGATCCCCAATGGATTGAGAACGCTGACACCATCGGTATATGCGGCGCCACCTCCACACCTTTATGGCTGATGGAACGTGTGGCGGCAAAGATCAACGCTTTCCATGAATCCTGATTCTCCCTCGTTGCTTCATGATCCACGCGACGAATTCTTCATGCGTCTTGCCTTACATGAAGCGGAACAGGCTGCCGAGGAGGGAGAAGTGCCCGTGGGAGNCATAATCGTAGTGAATGGCCGAATCATAGCACGNACCCACAACCTCACCGAGAGACTTACAGATGTCACAGCACATGCAGAGATGATGGCGCTGACAGCTGCAGCCGATGCCTTGGGAGGTAAATATCTTCCACAATGCACTCTCTATGTCACGGTAGAACCATGTCCCATGTGTGCCGGNGCATTAGGATGGAGCCAGATAGGACGCATCGTATATGGAGCGTCAGATCCAAAGAGAGGATTCACCCGATTCTGCAAGGAGGGTCTGTCGCCACTTCATCCGAAGACTACGGTCACGGCAGGAGTGTTAGCCGACGAAGCCTCAGCCCTGATGACTGATTTTTTCAAAGCCAAACGAAGAAAGCTGAAATGATGATGCTTTCCAAACGAAGGAAGTTGAAATAATCATGTTATCCGGTCAAAAAAGCCAATTGTTTCTTAGAGTAAAATTAAAAACGTAGAATAGATGTAATAATTTCATCATTTGTTGGGATAACCGGTTTTTTTTGTTAATTTTGCAAAAAATGTCTATCTAATCTTCTTTTTACAGAGGCATCAGAGGCAATCTGATTCTCAGTTCTGATGCAGATCACCTAAAACTTAAACTTTATGGACATCTCTCTACACGACAAATTAGCCGGCTTGCTCTACGGATTTGCAATAGGCGACGCCTTAGGACTTGGTACCGAATTCATGACCCACAGAGTCATGGCAAAGAAATATCCAAACGGCCTGACAAATTATTCTCAGATAATACGTGACGGCCACCGTTCGCAATGGGAACGCGGAGAATGGAGCGCAGACACCCATTATCTTCTGCTCCTTGGCGAAAGCATCTGTCAATGCGGTCAACCAGATCCCTTGCATTATGCATCCAAACTTAAGGAATGGTTTCTGACCGATCCAAGCGATATCACCACTCACTTGCGCTGGATTCTCTCTCAGGAGGATTTCGTCGACAATCCTTATGAAGTGGCAAAAAGAACATGGAACATGATGCGCGATTCAAATGCACCCAGCGATAGCCTCGGGCGTGCNCTTATGACCGGCATCTGGAATGACAATGTGGAGGAAAATGCCTTGGCATTTTGTCGCCTTACACATCCTAAGTCTCGTTGTGAGACTGCCTCCCTTATAATCGCGAATATCGCCAATTCACTAATGTGGGAGGATAAAGCTTTGTCATACGACAATGTTATGGCAATGGCCAAAAAAGGAAACGGAGAGATGGCTGAGTTTGTAGAAACTGCCCGTCATGGTGAAATTGAAGATCTTCACCTTGATGATCCGGAAAGCTGCACTTTTACCCGTAAAGCTTTCGGAGCCGCACTTTGGTCGCTATGGCACTGTTCATCACCTGACGAGGCTCTCAAAATAATTGTAAACGAAGGAGGAGACGCCGACACTAATGCAGCATTGGCCACGGGTCTGATGGGTCTCAAATTTGGCGTGGAAGCTATCGACAGTAAGTATATCGACGGACTTGTTGGGAAAGAGCGCATCGAATCGCTGATCGATCCCTTGGCCGACCTTCTCCAAAAAAGATTTGTAAATGATTAAATGAAACCTTGGATTGAGGCAATGAGACTTCGCACGCTCCCTGTGAGCGTGGCTGGCGTGGCTGCAGGAACCGGCTGCGCCATCTTTCATCATGGCTTTTCTTTTCTCCCCATGCTGATATGCCTTCTCTTCGCTGTAGCGGCGCAGGTGGCATCGAATTTCGCTAACGAGTATTATGACTATAAGAATGGTCTTGACCGTAAAGGCAGAGTGGGTTTCAGACGCGGTGTGACCGAGGGCGACATATCGCCCTCTGCAATGAAACGTGCCACATTTATAATTCTTATTGCTGATGCACTGTTGGGCTGTTCTCTCATTTATTATGGAGGATGGTGGTTGATCGCCATAGGGGTCGCCGTAGCCATTTTCGCTTTAGCCTATAGCACCGGTCCTTATCCTTTGTCGCATCATGGATTGGGAGATGTGGCCGTAATCGTGTTTTATGGTTTTGTACCGGTTATTTTCACAGAATATGTTCAGACCGGTGTATGGCATGTCGGAACTGTCACTTTCTGTGCCGCACTGGCAGTAGGTTTAATGGCGGTAAATGTACTTATTGTCAATAACTATCGAGATCGTGACGATGACGCTGCCGTGGGTAAACATACCACAGTAGTGATTTTCGGACGCCGTGTCATGGCTACCGTTTATCTTCTTGACGGNATCATTGCTGTTCTTGCTCTGGCTATAGCAGGTTCTTGGGCTCCTGCCTGGACCACCGTCGGCTGGTTCGGATATATCTTCTGCCACTTCATATTATGGCAGCAGCTGCGTGATCATCATGGNGCCCCTTTGAATAAAGTTCTGAAGTATACCTCTCTCCTATTGCTCGGCGCCTCCCTGTATCTTCTGATTGTCCTGGCTGTCTGGCCGGAGAAATAATATTCAGGACTTCGGGCTACCCCCCACTCTCCTATTCTAAACTAATCTGTCATCAATGGCAAAAAAAAACAATAATATAAAGCAGGAGATCAGTGATCTCAACGGGAAACTACCCCCTCATGATATTGAACTTGAAGAGGTGGTGTTAGGTGCATGTATGCTCGANAAAGACGCCTATATGAACGTCTGCGACATACTTGTGCCCGACAGCTTCTATGAACCGATAAACCAAAAGATATTTCAGGCTATCACGACTTTGGGCTTCAATCAACGCCCGATAGATATGATGACTGTCACCGAACAGTTGCGTCAGGACGGNACTCTTGACGAGGTGGGAGGAGCCATACATATCACTGAACTCACGGCGCGAGTCTATTCAGCGGCTAATGTGGAATTTCATGCCCGTATCATCGCCCAGAAATATCTCGCCCGGCGACTTATAAGTTTCGCCTCTCAGATCGAAACTAAAGCATTCGACCAAAGCAATGATGTGGATGATCTTCTGCAGGAGGCTGAAGGCCAACTCTTCGACATTTCACAGACACAACTGAAACGGGAGGTCACACAGATCGATCCTGTAATAAATCTCGCCCTGGAGCAAATACAGACTGCGGCAAATAACGAGAGCGGTCTATCAGGNCTCCAGACAGGATACACGGAGCTTGATCGCATGACTTCAGGATGGCAGATGAGCGATCTGATAATCATAGCGGCCCGTCCGGCAATGGGAAAAACGGCTTTCGTGCTTTCAATGGCCAAGAATATGGCTGTAGACTTCAACATTCCGGTGGCCATATTCACTCTTGAGATGGCAAACGTGCAGCTTGTGAAACGTCTTCTCAGCAATATCGCCGAACTTGAGGGTGAGAAAATCAAGAGTGGACAACTCACTCCGGAAGAATGGGACCGTCTGAATTCACGACTACGTGGAGTATATAGCGCTCCTCTTTATCTTGACGAGACGCCCGGCTTATCAATTACCGAATTGCGAACAAAAGCGCGTCGTCTTGTGAGAGAGAAAGGGGTGAAACTGATAATGATCGATTACCTTCAGCTCATGAACGCTACAGGCCTGAAGCTCGGTAGTCGTGAACAGGAAGTCAGCACCATATCTCGTTCGCTCAAGGCCCTCGCCAAAGAGCTGAATATACCTATAATAGCCCTCTCCCAGCTTAACCGAAGCACTGAAACACGTGAGGACAAACGCCCTGTATTGTCTGACCTCCGTGAATCGGGGGCCATAGAGCAGGATGCCGATATCGTCTGCTTCATCCACCGTCCCGAATACTACACACGTTCCGGTGTGGATGCAGAAAACAATGATATACGAGGACTGGCTCAGCTAATCGTGGCTAAACATCGTTCGGGAGCCGTCGGTGAGGTCAAGCTACGCTTCATAAGCAAATATGCTAAATTTGACAATTGGGATCAAGGCTACAATGAACTTCAGGAGACATTGGCCGAGGCGCCNCTCAAATTGGGCTCGAAGATGAATGGAGGCGGTTTTGATAGTTTTGACAAAGGTGTCCCCTTTGGCAATCCTTTTGCAAACTCCGCTCCCATGCCCGATATAATGCCCGGTCCGACCGATCCTGACATACCATTCTGACTATCGGCGTCACTTGTGACCNGCTTCTCAGACCTTCGTAAGAATTTAACTAAATAGTATAATTTTTTTTAATTATATTGAACCACTTTCGTCATACCGACGTTTTATTTACAAACATTAATAAAAAAGGTTATGGACAGCAAGGAAAAAAATGAAAACGGATCAGTTAATTCTGATCTCATCGCTGACTCACTAAGAGTTGATGCAAAAAATCGTCGTCGTGAGACCACCTCTAAAAACAACCGTCTCTGGTTGTGGTTAGGCATTCTGGTTCTTATTGCAATTCTTCTCTATGCTCTCTTCAGTATGGGTTTATTTGAAAGTATGTCATCTGCAAGCGGCAACTGATTATGAAACAAAATAATGCCAAGCGCATCTGGATGTGGATAGGAGTGATTTTGCTGATAGGTATCCTGGTTTATTGGCTCTTCAGCATTGACATCCTGGAAAGTATGTCCGGAAGTATAAACGGCAATTGATTCTAAAAAAACANCTGGCCATTCATAGTCCTATTAAAGGGCTTATATCAGATTTATGTTTTTGACCAGGACCGAGAGTCCCCGAGTATTGCACTTCGGGGGCTTTTTTGTAAGATAATGAAGATAATGAAGATAATGACAGAGATAAAGACAGCGGCTTTTCCAATTGGAAAAGCCGCTGTCTTTATCTCTTGCCGTTTAAGATTATTTGCCGGCGATGCTGTCAGAAACTGTAAGGGAAGCGCGACCTTTTGCGCGACGACGTGACAACACTTTGCGGCCATCTTTTGTGGCCATTCTCTCACGGAAACCGTGTTTGTTTACTCTACGGCGGTTAGAGGGCTGGAATGTTCTTTTCATTTCTTTATATTGACTTTTTTATTTCCGATTTTCAAGTTGCAAAATTAAGAAATTTCTTTGACTCTCACAAATCTATATCCGTTTTTTTATTTATCTCACCTCGGTTTAGGCCTCTGATAGGCTATCAAAGATATCGCCCGGAATCATGATAGGAATAAAAAGCATCTGAAGTCACTATCACATGGTCAAGCAGACGGAGGCGCATAAACCCACACGCTTCCTTGAATTCACGTGTGATACGGTCATCGCAATCGCTCGGACGTGTGCCTCCCGATGGATGGTTGTGTACAAGAATCACACCTTCGGCATTCTCCATGATAGCATGCTTGATAGCCATACGCACATCAAACAATGAGGCGGATGAGGTGCCTTTTGACAGACAGAGTTCTCTTGTGACCATATTCCTGCGATTGAGCAGCAAGAGCCATATCTCTTCATGTGGAAGATTGCCTATAACATACTTCATACGTTTGAAAATCTGTTCCGAGCCGGTTATAGGCTGTTCCTGCACAGGTTCTTCGGCTGCATAACGCCTCATAAGCTCCATCACCGCCTCGATCTGTATGCTTTTGGTAAGGCCTATACCTTTGATGTCCCGCAGTTCTTTTCTCGTACGCCGTTCGAGTCTGTGAAGCTTTCCGGCATTCTGCTTCATCATCTCGCGACATAATTCCGTTACAGGCATTCCCGGAGTGCCTGTACGCAGTATTAGCGCCCACAGATCAGGCACTGACAATACACCGCAACCATGCTTTTCCGCCTTCTCGCGGGGCTGGTCGTCAGGATCAAACTCCTTGACAGTACGGGGCCGTTCCATACGGTCTATATTCTCATATTCCTCCATAAAATCTGACAGTGACAAGGAGGTTAGTAATTTCTATCGGTAAATCAGGATAACAGACTTATTGACGCGAACGTCTGCGTATTTCGTCGTCTACATCACGTCCGTGTCCTAAAAGTATCTTCCATACGTATGCTCGTATGAATCCTGTGCCGTAACCCACAAGCTGCACCATAGCTGCAACCACTCCTAATGAACCTATCTTCAGACTCCTTGTGGATATTATTCCCCATATCCACAATGCCAATATATAAACAACAAGAGGAATGATCATCCATTTCCAAAAGAAAGCGCCAATTATCATTATCACGGCCCCGATCACAAAAAGTGCGGGAAGCCAATGGACAGCCTTCATCGAGCCGGGATAAAGCAGCTGCAAGGTTATGCGCGACATACCGAAAACATGCACCTGTTTCCAGAATTTTCGAAAATCCACACGACGTTTATGAAACACCGCCACATCAGGGAAAAGCAATATTCTGAACCCGGCAAGACGTATGCGTGTGCTCATATCGATATCTTCACTGAACATCTCGCGGAAACCTCCTACCTTATCATATACTTCACGCGAATAACCCATATTAAATGTGCGTGGCGTGAATTTCTCCATACTTACCTTACCGCCTCGTATCCCACCGGTAGTAAGAAATGAAGTCATGGAATAGTTGATAGCCTTCTGCTTGTCGGTAAATGATTCATGAGCTGCATCCGGGCCTCCGAAACAATCCGCAGGATTGGCTGCAAGCGACTTTCTGAGCTTTTCAATATAATCGGGGGGTAAAATACAATCAGAGTCAACGAAGATAAAGAAATCTCCGTCGGCTCTGACTATTCCGTAATTCCGGGCTATGCTTCGCCCTTCGTTATCNTTATAATAATACTTTACTTTTGCCTGATCTTTGTAAGTGTCACATTGCGTCCGGCAATCCACCGTAGAACCGTCCTCCACAATCACAGTCTCAAACCCCTTGTCGGTTTGCACCGCCAGACTTGCCANCAGATCGNCAATCTNGTCAGGTCGGTTATAGACCGGGACAATAATNGAAAACAGAGTCGTGGCCGGATCTTTCATGGCCTTTATTAAGCCTTTATGCGACCTACGTATTCACCGGTGCGGGTATCTACCTCGATAAGTTCACCCTCGTTTACGAAGAGAGGAACGCGTACGGTAGCACCTGTCTCTACTGTGGCAGGCTTGAGTGTGTTGGTAGCGGTGTCGCCTTTCAGGCCGGGCTCGGTGTAAGTAATCTTAAGCACTGTTTTCACCGGCATCTCTGCATAAAGCACAGTATCAGTTGAAGCGTCGCTGACTACTTCCACAGTGTCACCCTCTTTCATATAAGCGGCACCTGTCACAAGCTCCTTATTAATAGGCACCTGCTCAAATGTCTCATTATTCATGAAAATATCGTCGCCTCCATCTGCATAAAGATACTGATAAGGACGACGCTCCACACGTACATCCTCAAGTTTCTCGCCAATGTTGAAGCGGCGTTCGAGCACGCGACCGTCAACCACATCCTTGAGTTTTGTGCGCATGAAAGTATTGCCTTTACCGGGCTTTACGTGGAGAAACTCCACAACGAAATAGAGACGGCCATCCATGCGTATGCAGGTACCGTTCTTGATGTCTTGAGCGTTCATCATATATTTAAAACTTTTATCTTTTTCTGCGTTTGTTAAGGCTGACTATAGGTCATACCCCTTTTTCTGATGCAAAATTAATAATAATTTGCCAAAATTCAAAATCATAGACCTTTTCCCCCTNCTCGCTAAAGCTACCTTCAATCGGGTGTATCCTTATCTTTTACCGACATTCTGTAGTTGTCGTCTTATAGGTGCGGCTTCCCCTGCCACATCCTTACGCAGCTTGTCTATGTCGGGCAGTGTCACCGGCCCGAGGCGCAGAAGACACTTATAGAAAAGTATGCGAAGACAGCGGTCGTCTATCTCCCGTTGATCTATATCCCCGTTGTCTACGGCTGTTATCACATCCTCCACCTCTCCTGCGGTGTCGGCCGGACCAACCACAATATCGGCTCCCGCCTTAATTGCAGCCGCAGCCCCATATCCCTCTGCGCCCTGCATATTGAGAGCATCTGTGAGTACAAGCCCTCTGAATCCCAACTCCTCGCGCAAAAGATCTTTGATCACCACCTCAGACACGGCGCCGGGTAAACATTCGGGATCTATGGCCGGCACGGCAAGGTGACCTACCATAACGCATGATAGACCGGCGTCAATATAGCTCCGGAAAGGATATAGGTCGATACTGTCGAGCATGTGAAGCGAGCGTCCTATCACCGGCAGAGCCTTATGGCTGTCTTCGGCCGGACTCCCGTGTCCGGGAAAATGTTTAGCCACGCTCAACACACCTCCCGATTCCACTCCCCGGGCATAGGCCACCCCTAAATCAGCAACCCTTATAGGATCACTACCGAAACTTCGGGAGCCTATGGCACCGTGCGACTCGGAAATAACATCCACCACGGGACCTAACACCATATTAATTCCTACACGCCTGCATTCTCTGGCCACTTCATAACCATAGTCGAAGAGCAATTGCTCGTCAGCTTCGGCTGACAGCCACCCGTTGCGTGGGAAAGCAGGCGCATCACTGAGACGCATCCCAAGTCCCCACTCGGCATCTATGGCAGTAAACATAGGCACGCCCCCTCTCGATGCTATGGAAGCTATCTCTGATGCACTACGCAAATCTCCCTTCAAAAGCACAATACCACCTACATGCAACTCATCCATGTAGGTACGAAGGCGCCCCAAAGTCACTGAATCAGACTTGGCGAATATTGTCGGCATAAAGCATTGTCCCACTCTCTGTTCAAATGACATTGTGTTGAACAGGGAATCAGCCATATTCCACGCGACAGAAGTAAAATCATTCTCATAAGAAGTCGTCACAACGGTGTCAGTGACAACCTCTACGGCATCACTTTCCGTTGTGTTACGCGGTCCACATGACTGAAGCAGCCACCACAACATCAGGAAGAGAGAGATATACGACTTCAAAGCTCTTCGTTTATGTCTGTCACAAATCTCGGATTAAGATCGGGGGCGACAGGAAGACCAAGTTCCCGCTGGTGCTCGAACCATCTGAGCATCGGGGCCGCAACCTCCACTTCATCTGTCCAGATTAACTCATGATTGGCCAGAGAGACCATATCATCATTGCCTTCTGCGGCATAATTGATGGTGCCGAACAGATAGGTCTTCTCAGGGTCCATCTCTTCTCCGTCTACCACTACTCTGAGCAGGTTACGGTCTTTATCAGTCACTACTCTGACATTTCCACTGACACCCTCACCACCTTTCTTGGCAGCAACCCGGAGCGTCTCGATTATATCTTTCCCCTTAAGAGCTATTATAACGAAATGATTGGAGAAGGGATAGGTGGCCAACACTTGTCCTTCGGTTATGTGGCCCGAAGGCATGTCCTGACGTATGCCTCCGACATTCATCAGCGACAGATCAAGACGCCCGATATCCATGCCTGCAGCTCGCAGAGAGTCGGCTTTATGACTGAGATACTGATGCGTGATGTCGGCTGTGAGATTAGGCAAGCCTCCGAGTCTTTCGCTGCTGCTCATGTCGTAACGCGACATGCCTATCACCCTGTTGTCGGCTGAATCTACAGCTTGACGATATGGCTCGATGTATTCACGCATCTTACGGTCAAGTTTCTCTTCAGGAAAGCGGTCGGTGACGGGGATCAGCTCATACTCTATGTCACTTCCATCAAACTTGCCTTTCTTCAGTTTGTCAAGATCTATCGTCATCTTCCCGACATACCGACCATATTTTCCGGTCTGGCCCACGCGCACCAGACGACCCTCGGCATTGGGTACAAGAGACGGATAAATTTCCGGATGCTGCGGGTCTATGAGAGTATGGGAGTGGCCTCCGATCACAAGGTCAATGTCATTACCTGCGGCGATCATCTCAACATCTGTGGTCTTATCATTCTCCTTCTCATAACCTATATGGGTCACGGCCACCACGAGGTCACATTTCTTCTTGTGCTTCAGATAGGCTGCCATCTCGTTGGCTACCGGTATGACATCTTTGAAATTAACGTCGATATTTTGAGCGGAGATAAGGCTGGTCGGATCTATGTTTATACCGAAGAAACCGATTTTCTTGCCTTTTACCTTTTTTATAACGTATGGTTTGAAAACTCCGTCAAGTTCTGTACCGGAAAAATCATAATTAGCCGAAAGACGCTCGGCCTTCACATCTTTGTATTTTTCGGCAAGATCAGCCATACCATTATCGAACTCATGATTTCCAAGTATACGGATATCATAGTTCATCATATTCAGGAGGGGATACTCCACCTCACCTCTGAAATACTTGAAATACAATGAACCTTGCACCACATCGCCGGCGTCTACGAGAATCAGATTCTTCTCAGCTTTCCTCACTGAGTCAATCACCGCCTTCCGCTGCAATATGCCGCCATTCCCATCCTTATCAGGGTCTATGGCCGAATGTGTATCGTTAGTGTGCAGGATCACCAGTTTCTCTGCATCGGCAGGAATTGAAAAACATAGGGCGGCGAGCCCGATAATAGAGACCGCCGCCTTATTGATAAGATTATATTTTAATCGCATGTCTGACTTGGTAAGATTTAATCAATCAGATTCTCACCTGTCATTTCTGACGGTTGAGGAAGCCCCATAATATGGAGCAGAGAGGGAGCTACATCTGCAAGGCGACCATCTTTCACTTTCGCGTTTTTATCGCCGACATAAATGAATGGCACCGGATTAAGCGAGTGAGCTGTATTGGGCGTACCATCTTCATTGATAGCATGGTCGGCATTACCGTGGTCGGCTATTATGATTGTGCCGTAACCGTGGGCCTTGGCAGCCTCCACCACTTTTTCCACACACTTGTCAAGAGTGGCCACAGCTTTCTGGATGGCGGAATATACACCTGTATGCCCCACCATATCACCGTTGGCAAAATTCACCACGATGAAATCATATTTCTCCGAATCTATAGCCTCCACAAGTTTCTCGGTCACTTCCGGAGCACTCATCTCGGGCTGCAAGTCATAAGTTGCAACCTTTGGAGAAGCTACGAGAATACGGTCCTCTCCCTCGAAAGGTGCTTCACGACCACCATTGAAGAAGAATGTAACATGGGCATACTTCTCTGTCTCGGCTATATGCAGCTGTTTCTTCTTATTATCGGAAAGATATTCCGCGAGAGTCATCTGCACGTCAGCCTTCGGGAAGATGATATGTACTCCGGTAAACGAATCATCGTAAGGAGTCATACAATAATATTGCAGATCAGGAATCGGGTTCATACCATCCTCACTGTGCTGAGTGAGTACTGTGGTAAGCTCTTTGGCACGGTCATTACGGTAGTTGAAGAAAATTACGACATGGCCGGCACCTATACGTCCGTCTACCTTATCATTTACGATAGGTTTGAGGAACTCATCGGTGACACCCTCTTCGTAAGATTCCTCTACAGCGGCTATCACATCTTCAGTGTGCTTCCCTTCGCCATAGACAAGCATATTGTATGCCTCTTTGAGACGCTCCCAGCGATGGTCACGGTCCATAGCATAATAACGGCCTACCACTGAAGCTATCACACCGGCACTTTTCTCACAATGATCTTTCACCTCTTTCAGGAACCCTGCACCGCTCTTCGGGTCGGTGTCACGGCCATCCATAAAGCAATGCAGATACACTCTCTGAAGATCGTATGCCTTCGCTGTGTCGCAGAGGGCATAAAGATGACCCAGGCTTGAATGTACGCCGCCGGAAGAGGTAAGNCCCATGAAGTGGATGGGCACATTATTCTTCTGTGCGTATTCGAATGCACTCTTTATTTCAGGATTGTTAGCGAAAGAGCCGTCGGCGATGGCACGGTTGATCTTTACCAGATCCTGATATACCACACGTCCGCCACCGATGTTGAGATGGCCTACTTCAGAGTTGCCCATCTGTCCGTCGGGTAAACCTACGTTCTCTCCGCTTGCCTGAAGCTTGGAATGAGGATACTCAGCCACAAGGCTGTCTATGTAAGGGGTAGGAGTATTGAAGATTGCATCATCCTTGCCATGGTCTCCGATTCCATAACCGTCAAGGATGATAAGTAATGCTTTGTTTGACATATATTATGTTTGTTATGTTTTTCCTTTGTTTTCAGGACTATCCTATTTCCCGATAAGGGTTATAGGGAGAATTCAACCGCAAAAATACTCAATTTTTTCCAATTATGTATTATGAAGTCAGGTAATAATACCTAAAAAAGCGTCGTCCGCCGTTATGGGACAACGCTTTTTTAGATCTGTAGGTCGGGAAAGGCCTCTTATTTGTCGGCTTTCTTGACAAAACGCTCTTTGATACGAGCTTTCTTTCCGGTGAGGTTGCGAAGATAATAAAGTTTTGCGCGACGCACCTTACCGAGTTTGTTTACTGTGATGGATTCGATGAACGGAGACTCGATCGGGAAAATTCTTTCTACGCCTATACCGTCGGAAATTTTACGTACAGTGAAACGTTTCTTGTCGCCGTGGCCGTTGATGCGGATCACAACACCGCGATACTGCTGGATACGTTCCTTGTTACCCTCTTTGATACGATAGGATACGGTGATGGTATCGCCCGGGCCAAATTCGTCGAATTGCTTTTTGGGAGTAGCAAATGCCTCCTCCGCGATTTTAATTAAATCCATTGCTAAAAGTGTGATTTATGGTTTGTTTGCAATTTAACAAGCTTCCATGTCTTGCCAGAGATTACAAATTCGGCTGCAAAGTTACAAAAAAATTCTGATACAGTAAAATATTTCCCCTTAAACATTTTAAAGCTCACTGATGTCGAGCGACAGATTGAGCAATACCGTCGAGGCGCCCTTGTGTGGCATAGCGTATGCCGCACCTACTGCGAAGGCCGATGCACGGATGCCAACACCGGCCGAGAAACCGGAAAATATGTTTCGTTGATAATTGCTCATATCGGAACGTGTCCTGTAGTTATATCCCAGATCGATATAAAAACGATCGGTAGGCATATACTCTGCGCCGAATACAAAATTACGCAAGATTTTTCGGCTGAAATCTGTGAGATGCCATGCCGTGACACTCACCGAAAAACTTTCTCCGAGCCCTTTGGTGACTCCTAACTGCACGTCAAACGGAAGATGGTCATATTTATCCTCAAAACGTTTCAACTGGCCTCCCATATTGGAGAGCACTGCCGATAGTGAGAGATCGTGATCAGGATCGTAATAATTGATGCCCAAATCTGCAGCCAGAGCTATTGAGGTATACCTCTCATAATTGCTGTAAATCAGTTTCAGATTTATTCCGCCTCTCAAGCGGTCGTTAAAGTCATGCGAATAGGTGCCCTCACCTACCATGTCGACAGGTGTGAAACTTCCTGTGGAGGCACCGGTATGATCGTATCCGGCAATCTCACCATAGTTCAGATAGCGGATGCCGGCAGCCCAGGCACCTCTTTCACCGGATGAATGGCCATAACGGGCNCCGGCAAAATTGGCCGAACCCATATAGTGCATATAACTCACCCCTAACGAGCTCCCTATCTCCGCACCAAGCAAAGCCGGATTCTGTTGCGATAAGGTCACATCCGTGTCTATCATGGATATATTGCAGCCTCCAAGTCCGAAAACACGACTTGAGGTAGGGATTTCAAGAAATTGATAGGCACCGCGTCCGCCTTGTGCGTTAGCCTCGGGAGCCGACACACAAAGAGACACAAATATTGACGCGGTAATTGCTATTGGAGCCAGTTTCATACCTTATTAAAACGCTATGAAAAGATATCTATTGCCACGTCTTAAAGGTAATGTGTAAAAAGACTCTCCTACTCTTTAATAGAGGAATGCAATTATTAATAGAGAAATGCAATCTGTAAATGTGAATAAATGTAAAACAATTTTAAATTAGCTAATTCTAATGAACTTTCTCTTGCATATTAATCATGGGGGACGTATATTTGCAATATAATTATTTAAACACCTGACTCATCCTTAATGAAAGCTCAGACAATACTCACGACACTCGGGGCAGCCGTCTTGCTTCTCCTACCCCTCAAGGCCACGGCACAGACTTGCCGTGTGAACGCAGGCGTCTCCGCCGATGGTTTACAAGCTTATAAGGTGGTCTACGAATTTGACTATGTAGATGAGAAGCCGGAATTTCCCGGAGGGGGGACAAAAATGATCAAATTCATNAATACACAACGCCGTTACCCGGCCGAAGCTTACGCTCAGGGCATCGAAGGGAGAGTGACTTGTTCATTCGTGGTTAATGCCGACGGCACTGTTTCACACATCACGATATTGAAAGGCGTGGAGCCTTCGCTCAACCGCGAGGCTATGAGAATTATCTCAAAAATGCCTNTGTGGACTCCGGGACGCATCGACGGTCAGACCGTCCCCGTGAGAGTTATTTGTGCGGTGCCCTTCAGAAAATAAGTATAGTAGGTAGTTTTGAGCATTCTATATGCAGACAACATATTGAATAGTTTTGATTTTTAGCACAGAAAAAAAGGACCGACCGTGAGGCCTGTCCTTTTTTATTAAGTTTTTTATATGTCTCCTTATGCGAGAGCCACTACGATTTCCTCATCGTTCATGGTTATCACAATCTTTCCTTCACGTCCGAGCCAACCCAAAGCAGCCATGATCTCATCTTTTTTCAATTTCGTAGCCTTCTTTATCAGCTTGAGGCCAAGCATACGGGTGTCGGAATTCTCAAGTGCCTTATAGACCTCACCGGCCCATGTTCCAATACTTTCAATTGTCATCTTTTTTTAATATTAATTTAGTTAAACTTGAATTTTAGCTTTAACGGGGATCACTACCCGTAATGGTTAATATAATCCTTTGTATAAGACTCTTGCCCTATACTCTATAGAAACTTTCATCAAAGAGCTCAAGCTTCAGTCTTTATATTTTTAACAAATTATACAGCCGCTTTGTTAACATTATTCTTCTTTTTGTGGCGATTATTCACTAATTTTGCAGTCATGAGNAAGAAAAANTCAAATCCGGTANNCTCTGCCACTGTCTNANGCGAAGGAAGAGTAATTAAAAATACCGGTTCTTCCTATATNGTCCGCCTGACCGACGGCACCGAACNGCCTTGCAGAATCAAAGGAAATTTCCGCATAAAAGGCATCCGCACCACCAACCCGGTGGCCGTGGGGGATATTGTGACTGTGGCAAAAGCAGCTGACGACGCCGATTATATCACGGCCATCTCTCCGCGCACCAACTACATTATCCGCCGGGCATCAAACCTGTCGAAAGAGAGCCATATCTTAGCCTCCAATATCGATCTTGCTCTGCTTGTGGCCACATTGCGTGAACCCGTAACGCCAACAACTTTCATCGACCGTTTCCTCGCCACTGCCGAGGCATACTCAGTGCCGGCTGCCCTCGTGCTTAACAAGATNGATATGTGGGATGATGACGACCGTGAACTGGGAGACGCCCTTATCAATCTTTACCAAAGCATAGGTTATCCTGTATATGCCGTCTCAGCCGCTACAGGTGAAGGCCTCGCAACCCTGACCGAATTTATCACCGGAAAGATAACTCTTTTGGCCGGCAACAGCGGAGTGGGAAAATCGTCTCTTATAAATGCTCTTGTGCCCGGAGCCGGTCTGCGCACAGGCGAAATTTCCGATATACACCACACCGGCGTCCACACCACTACTTTCTCCGAAATGATCGATCTTCCGGGAGGGGGCGCCCTTATTGACATTCCCGGTGTCAGAGGATTCGGCACGATAGATTTCGCTCCTGAAGAAGTGGGACATTTCTTTCCCGAAATATTCCGTTTCTCACGCGAATGTAGATATGGCGACTGTAAGCATAACGGTGAGCCCGGATGNGCGGTCATACCCGCTGTAGAGAATCATTATATCTCTGAAAGCCGTTANGCGTCTTATCTCTCTATCCTTGAGGAGGCTTCTGAAGAAACCGGAGCAGACAAATACCGCAANCCATTCTGAACANTTTATACGTCCACAAGACTTGATGACAGGATATGCTCCAGATCAAGGGGAGATACCCTCACTGTTATGACACCATCCTTGGCAATGGAAATGCCTCCCGTCTCCTCACTGACTATGACGCACACTGCGTCTGTCTCCTGACTCATGCCGAGTGCCGCACGGTGACGGAGACCCAGTTCTTTAGGTATATTCATATCATGGCTCACCGGAAGAATACAGCCGGCAGCCTTGATACGTTGATCAGCTATGATCATTGCCCCGTCGTGGAGCGGTGAATTCTTAAAGAAGATGTTCTCTATGAGTCTGACGTTCACATTCGCATCTATTATATCGCCGGTCTTTTCATAGTCGGTAAGGGGCACTTTACGCTGAAACACTATCAGCGCCCCCGTCTTGGATTTACTCATACTCATACAAGCATATACCACCGCCATAACACGGGAATGACCCTTGTCATCGTCATGCCGCTCATGCTTGAACAGCCGCCTGAAATAACTCAATTTCCCATGTGACCCGATATCTATAAGGAATCGTTTTATCTGGTCTTGAAACAGTATGACAAGCACAATCAGGCCTATACTCATGAATTTGTCGAGTATCGATCCTGTGAGACGCAGATCGAATATCTCTGAGGCAAGCACCCATAGCGCGAAAAAAATCAACACACCATAAAACAACGACAAGGTTCCGCTGTTCCTCATCATCCTGTACACGTAGAAGAGTAGCAGGGAAATTATCAGAATGTCTATGATGTCTTTTATTCCTATGCTGATCATTATGCTTACTAATTTCTGAGTTAATTGATTACTCTGACTTTCCTGCGCGCCTCCTTCATGCAGAGGTGGAGCTTAACCACTTCTCGGGCAGCCTTTACATCATGCACACGAAGCAACTGAGCTCCACGTTCAAGGGCAAGCATATTGAGCGCTACCGTGCCTTCAAGACTCTCTCCGGGAGTAACCTCGAGACTCTTCCATATCATAGACTTGCGCGACAGACCGGCAAGAACCGGCATACCCATCTTGCAGAACTCATCCAATTCTTCAAGAAGTATAAAATTCTGTTCCAAAGTCTTTGCAAAACCGAATCCGGGATCAATAATGATATCACACACTCCAAGTGCCTTAAGTTCATACACCTTCCTTGACAGATCGGTGATAATCTCGGCTGTGACATCGCCGTATTCTGTCAGCCCCTGCATCGTAGCGGGTGTGCCTCGCGTATGCATTAACACGTAACCAACCTTGAGCTCCGCTACCGTCGGCCACATATCAGTATCAAGTGTGCCCCCGCTTATGTCGTTTATGATGTCGACGTCCCATTCTTCCACACATCTTCTGGCTACCGAAGCCCTATAGGTATCGATACTCACAGGCACTTCGGGCCATAATGACCTGACTTTCTCCAGACCGGTGGCCAGACGAGAGTATTCTTCATCGGCCGAAATCTCAACCGCGCCGGGACGTGTGGAACAACCTCCGAAATCCAGTATGTCGGCCCCCTCTTCCTTCAACTGCAAGATACGTGAGGCCACCTCCCCGGGAGATGACACTCGGCTCGCTGCATAAAAACTGTCGGGCGTCACATTGACAATTCCCATCACTTTCGGTGTGGAAAGGTCAAGCAGACGCCCGCGTATATTGAGAGTCAATGAATCCATCTATCTCTGCTGATCTGACTACAGGATCTTACCTGTTGGCTCGTTTACGTTCATTCTCATCAAGTATAATCTTGCGAAGACGGATGTGATTCGGAGTCACCTCCACATACTCGTCCTCCTTGATATATTCCAAGGCCTCCTCGAGAGAGAATACAACCGGGGGAACGATCCTGGCCTTGTCATCTGCACCGGAAGCACGCATATTTGTGAGTTTCTTCGATTTGGTGACGTTGACCACGATATCGTTGTCTTTCGCGTTTTCCCCTACTACCTGACCTGCGTACACCTCTTCCTGTGGGAAGATGAAGAAACGGCCACGGTCCTGAAGCTTGTCAATTGCGTAAGCATAAGCCGTGCCCCCCTCCATGGCTATAAGCGATCCGTTGGTGCGACGCTCAATAGGGCCTTTCCAGGGTTGATATTCCAGAAAGCGATGAGCCATGATAGCCTCTCCGGCTGTAGCTGTCAGNACATTGTTGCGTAAGCCNANGATGCCGNGCGAAGGANTCACAAACTCGATATTGACACGGTCGTNCTGCGTCTCCATAGACACGATGTCGNCCTTGCGACGGGTAACCATATCTACCATCTTTGAACTGTATTCCTCAGGCACATTGATTGTCAAGGCCTCAACGGGCTCACACTTCACTCCGTCTATCTCTTTGATTATTACCTGCGGTTGACCAACCTGCAATTCATAACCCTCACGGCGCATTGTCTCTATCAAAATAGACAGATGCAGCACACCTCTACCGAAAACAGTCCATTTATCCTCATTGTCGCCTTTCTCTACCCGAAGCGCAAGATTTCGGTCAAGTTCCCTTTCAAGACGTTCGGCTATGTGGCGTGAAGTGACATACTTACCGTCTTTGCCAAAGAAGGGTGAATCATTGATCGTGAAGGTCATCGACATGGTAGGCTCATCAATTGCAATGCGTGGGAGAGCCTCGGGATTATCAAGAGCGGAAACCGTATCACCGATCTCAAAATTCTCAAGGCCGACTATGGCACAAATATCTCCTGAGCTTACCTCACTCACTTTCTTACGTCCCATCCCCTCAAAGGTGTGGAGTTCCTTTATTCGTTGCTTGGTGAATGAGCCATCCTTTTTACATAAAGCCACATCCATACCTTCGCGAAGGGTGCCGCGATGCACACGCCCCACGGCTATACGGCCTACATAACTGCTGTAGTCAAGGCTGGTGATCAGCATCTGGGGGTCACCCTCAATCTGTTTGGGGGCGGGGATGTATTTTATGATTGCGTCAAGCACTGCTGTAATATCCTCTTTCGGCTCCCGCCAGTCGGCAGACATCCAATTGTTTTTGGCAGAACCGTACACAGNCGGGAAANNAAGCTGANCNTCTGNAGCATTCAGATTGAACATCNGGTCAAACACCATCNCGTTAACCTCANCCGGACGGCAANTGGGCTTGTCTACNTTATTGANGACCACTACAGGCTTTAGACCCATCTCTATAGCTTTCTGAAGCACAAAGCGTGTCTGGGGCATCGGGCCCTCAAAAGCGTCCACAAGGAGCAGACATCCGTCGGCCATATTCAGCACACGCTCCACCTCCCCTCCGAAGTCGGCGTGTCCCGGAGTGTCGATGATGTTGATTTTCGTACCTTTATAATTGATGGATACGTTTTTGGATAGGATGGTTATCCCTCGTTCACGTTCGAGGTCGTTGTTGTCAAGGATCAGTTCGCCGGTCGACTGATTGTCACGGAAAAGATGTCCGGCGAGAAGCATTTTGTCGACAAGCGTCGTCTTGCCATGGTCGACNTGGGCGATAATCGCGNTGTTGCGGATGTCTTGCATATANCACTGAAGTAANTTTCACCGCAAAGTTNCAAAAAATTTTTGTATCATAAAAACCTCATACCCTTTGCCGGAAGGTTTCTACATGTTTCGGTGTCATATATTCACATTCAATACCTTTCATTATCGGGCGATACTTTGATGCGTTTTTCCTTTCCGTTGCCATACAGAAGTTTGAGATCAAACGGAACATTGGTCTTAATGGTAAGGCGAGGTTCTTCTTCCGTAGATTTTCGTTTCTCACTCACCAGGCTGACCATACCGTCCGGCCCGAAAGGATAGCGTTCTATGCCATGACGGTCGGTAAGANGCATATCCCACACTATTTCGTTTTCAGGATAGNCTCCCCTGATTCCCANAATGAATTCTATCAGACCTGCTATCGGCGGCAAACCGGTCCATCCTACGAAATCTTTTCGCGCCATGAAACCGGGATCATCGGTTTCCGGAGAATAGTATTCCCAGAAAGTACCGGTTTTCTTAAACACTTCAAGCACCTGGGAATAGTGGTTCTGAGCCACTTGGTGAGCAAGCTCGTTATATCCGTTCTTGACCAGTCCTGTCATGACCATATAATTGGTGCCCGGCCAGATACCTCCCTGCCAGTATCTCCCGTTTTCTTTATATTTCGGATGATCGGCTGACAGTGAGGGAACCATTCCGTGTCGTTGGAAAGTCTCCGGATTTTTCAACTGTGACACCAGACGGTCCATACGACTCTTATCGAGCGCCTCGGGTGTATGAAGCACCCAGAAAGCTCCCACTCCCTTCGTGGGACATAACGAACCGTCGGCATACTGATCGTGCAGAAAACCGGTTTCTTCATTCCATAGATTATCGCTGATATAGTTTTTCAACATTTTCGCCTCATCCTCGAAATCTTCAATTTCCTGCCATCTTTCAGTGAAAAATCCCATCTCAAGCAGCAGATTGGCCATGAAAAGCTGCTGAATGTTCGTATCAAGCCATGTCATGTGGCCGTGGCTGTAAATCTGGCTATATTTGTCAGAGACTCTGGGCATATTGTCCATACCGGTGCCCCAGCCGCTTGACCAATAAGTGCCGTTCTGCCACGTCCGGTTAAGCCTCAGCCATTTGTAATAGCCACACAGCGCAGGAAACACTTTGTGAAGTCTGTCAAGGTCGCCAAACTGGTGATAATAGACCATCTCGCACCAGGGAAGAAGATTCGGACCTGTTGAAGTCGGATCATATCTCTCGAAACAATCCGCCCCGTCTCCTTTTATCTCACGGCATATAAACCCGTCGGGATGCTGTTTGGCATAGAAGTTGTCAAGAGTGCGCTGAAAAGGGAAAAATCGGGCTCCATAACGCGCAAACATCAGAATAAAAGCCGAATCCCACATGAATATGTTGCCGTTGTAAGCTGTATCCACATAAGTTGACACGAAGCCTGATCCTTCCTGAGGATGTGTGATATTTTTAACGGCAAATTCCCACGCTTTCCAATACATTTCCAGCTCCTTTTCATGGTTATCCCAAACCGGAGCCGGAAGAATTGCCATGGCCTCCTCAAAGGTGCCGGGCTCTATTGAATCAGGTTTCATGACCCTGAATTCGTTTTCAGCAGTAAGAGGTTCTTTTACGTAAGTATTTTTGTAAGGAATATGATACTTTACATCGTTACCGCAAGTTTGTGCCGCGATATTTCCACAAAATAAAAGAGCGACCGACGCGATAAATGATAGGATTATCTTGTTCATTCCTGATGTTATTTTAGCCAAATTTCAGCTTTCAATTATTAAACTCTATGTTCAGCAGTTCAAGTATTCTTTTCGGAATATCGGTATTCTCGAAAATACCGGTAAAATTTTCCGCTCCGGGGCCGAAAGCATAGACTGGCACCATCGTGCCGCTGTGGCTTCCTGTCGAGAATTTACATACAATCTTACCCTCATTGAGATCGCCGTCGACCAACGTAAGACCCCCTGTCTCATGATCGGCAGTGACCNCTACAAGAGTCTCTCCGTCTTTGGNCNCNCAATCNAATATGGCTCCTACAGTGCGGTCAAAATCATGGACTTCCTGCATCAGTAAATCAAGATCGTTGAAATGACCGTAGTCATCAAGCTGAGATCCCTCTATCATAAGGAAGAAACCATTAGGATTTTTATTCATGATATCTATGGCTTTCAGCGAAGCCTTGGCGAGATAATCTCCGCGCACGGCCGGCATAGGAGTGTCGAAAGAATCCGTGACACAGAAAACTTTCCCTTCATCAACCTTGTCAAGGTCGGCCAACGATCTGGTAATCCGGTAGCCTTTTGCCTCAAGTTCCTCAAACAGATTTCTACCGTCAGCACGGTTGATCATCTTGCTCCAACCGGGCCCTATGACAACATCTGCCTTTGTATTGACATAATCCGCCATTACACCATCCTCATTATCCCTGTCAACTATATGACAACAGAAATCTCCCGGGGTAGCATCCCAAAGCCTGCATGTGACTGCTATTCCTGAAGACATGTCTTTGTCTTTAGCATACTCCACAAGAGACTTCGCCGGCTCTCCGTTGCCGTCTACTCCGACTGAATGATAATTGGTTTTCTTTCCCGAGGCCAAAGCGGTGCCCCCGGCTCCGGAATCAGTGATCAGTTTATCAAGACAATATGTTTTGGAAAGTCCCACAACCGGTGCATTCTCAAGATACAGTTTCCCTTTGTTAGCAGCCCATGCGGAATAGACATGCATAAGACTCATGCCGTCACCTATCATCAGAATCACATTCTTGACCTTACCGCCTTCAGGCGATTTGATGAGCTCTACTTCATACGGATTTTCCATAATGTAGGTAAGCTCTTTGTCCCTACCTTTTTCTGCCACAGCCGGAAGCGGAAGCATAATAGCTCCGAGTGTGAGCAGTGAGATAAGTTTATTCATAAATATTTTATATTTGTGTTAATGTATTGGAAATAGTTTATTTTTCATGTATTGGAAATAAAAGAGATGCTCCGAGAAGAGCCGCATCCGGAAGAGCATGGGGCATAATGGCACATTTTCGGGCAACCGGAAGATAAGGGAATGTTTCAAGAGACTCCTTCATCGATGGTTCAAAAAGACTAAAGGATTGGGAAAGCCCTCCTCCTATTACAATGGCCTCAGGAGCGTATGTCCAAAGAATCACTTTAATGAGTTGGCCGAGATGATGACCGAATTCCGCCCATAACTTAAGGGCGTCGGCATTTCCCTCATTAGCCTCATGAGCCATGGTAGCACCATCGGTATCATGCTTGGCAAACCATTGACTGCTGCAATAATTCTCATAATCGGAATCAAGATAAGGCAGACAACCAATTTCTCCCGCCCCACACAGCACTCCGGTGTAAAGTTTTCCATTTATAATTATTCCGGCCCCCACACCTGTACCTAAAGTGATGCCCACAACATTATTCTTACCTACGGCTGCACCGTATCTTTGTTCGCCTAATACAAAACAATTACAGTCGTTATTTACCCTCACTTCTATGCCGAAACGATCCTCGAGTTTCTTTTTCAGATACACCTCACGCCATGACGGAATATTGACGGCATCATACACAATCCCTGCAAGTGGATCTACCACTGAAGGCACCCCGATCCCTATTCCATCTACTGCCGGAGTAAGAAGCGGGAGAATCAAATCGGATATCTGTGCTATTATTTCATCCTCTTGTTTGTCGGCCTGACATTTCTCCGACCTTAAGTCCATACATTTTCCATTCACCACACGTGCGGCACGAATGTTGGTTCCTCCTAAGTCAAGCGTTATCTTCATATTGTAGCCGGTTTTATTTCATGATTTAGAGAAGTCTGCATAATGAAAGCATGTCAGCTTTCTTTTGACGGTTAACTTAATGCAAAGGTAGACAAAAATCGTAGAATTTCCGCATCCTCATGATAAAGATTTTTCTTTGCAAGGGAGATAAATATCATGCCGGCTGAAATAAAGTGGCACGTAATTTGAAAGTAACATCTTATCAGATGAACCATTGCACAGTAGCCGGTGTTATATAGACAAAAGGGAGCCTTAGAGGACGATAACCTTAGAGGATGACCCCAATGCAATAATTGAATTGTCTGACGACCGCGGAAAGGGTCGGTGTCTTACCACAGACACCCGATGTGAACCCGACATTGGAAAGCGGATCTTTCTCCTTCG
>WFLX010370895.1_pt1 | contig 31225 bp, 27 predicted proteins | sample 4967041 | NCBI WGS metagenome assembly WFLX01 (sample SAMN12857096, study PRJNA449069) | gut metagenome | isolation source: stool from male and female vole | host: Microtus ochrogaster | place: USA:Florida | collected 2017
ATAATTGCCAATTCAATTACACTTAACACATGGAACCACGTCGATATAAGGAAAAAGAGAAAGAAAAAGATAAAGAACGTATATCGCTCAGTTTGGAATATGAGAAAGATGCTTCCAATCATTGCTCGTTTTGCGGAGCGGAGATGGAGGAAGATGATATGTTCTGTCCTGAGTGCGGCGGTCCACGTGGAGGTATTAAGTGCCCGGTGTGTGGAGTGGTAAGTCACGGAAGCTTTTGCAGCAATTGTAATACTCCGCTTGATGACCTTGCTCGCGAGGCAGTCAGGCAAGCCAAAGCCGACCCCCATTTTCAGAAAGCGGAGAAATTGGCTGAGAAGTTGGTTGAACTTGATGAACTGATTGCACGGCTCTCCGGTGGGGGTGATGTACAAGTTGACGAGGTAACAAGTGAAGGCAAAACACTCGATACCGGTGCTAAAATTACCGATGCTGACCGTGCGGCTATAAATCGCTACGCTTCATTGTTCGGTGACGTGGCGAATGTAAAACCTATTGCGAAGCCTGTCCAAGCAAAACCAACAAAACAGGTGAATAGGGAGGATCGCAAAAACAATTCTTTCAATATCAGTTCAATCGGGTTGGCGGATGCAGTTGCCCAATATAAAGCAGTAGCGAAAGAGCTGGAGGCAGAATTGGCGGCGATGCTTCCTGAACCTACNGCTACTCCGCAGGAACAACGNAANTTTTTNTCAGCTCGGAAAATCACTACTCTAAAAATGAAGAAAGTGCCTCAATANTGGATCTGTAACTATTGCGGATGCAAGCATAGAGCGCCTTCCGAGTGTTACAAACCTTGGTTAGGGGGACATTGGACCGTATCGGAAGTGCCCTCACATACTGAAACCACTACACTCTNCGACTAATGGAAAATGATAATAAAAATGNTTGNGGTGGCGCACCGCAGNTGAGCAATACNGGAGNAGATGCACNGAACGGCNGGNNCGGAGCACCGCAGGTGAGCAACACCGGAGGAGATGTCCCGAACGGCTGGGGTGGCGCACCACAGGTGAGCAACACCGGAGCGGATGTGTCAACGCCTTCTGTAAGTGATGTTACTGTCTACACCCAATTCATAATCGATGGAATCACTTATAAAGTGTTACGCATCATCTCCACTAATTCCGGAGAAGCTACAATATTCCAAGTTGAGAATGGAGGTAATAACTTTGCCTTGAAACTCTATCGCTTGGGCGTGCATCCCAATCATGAAGTGCTCGACCGGGTTATGAATCTTCGTGGCAACGGTATGCTCATAGATATCTACGCACACGGGGTATGGACCGATGATAAGACGGGCAATGTGCATGACTTCGAGATAATGGAGTATTGCAGCGGGGGATCAATGGCCTCGCTGCAACTTACAGGTGATGAGAAGCAGATGAAAGAGATTGCTGTCAGAATGGCAGCCACTCTCGATTTCGCACATTCTCATGGTATTCTTCACCGTGATGTAAAGCCGGCTAACTTCCTCTATCGGGATGACACCCATACACAATTTGTCTTGACTGACTGGGGTTTGGCAAAGATACTGGATAAAAAGGGCCGGACAGTTACCGACAACGGAAAGACAAAAATCTATGCTGCCCCGGAGTTATATATTTTCTATACCGACAAACCGACATACGTTGGGCCTAAAGCTGACTTCTTCTCGATGGGTATGACCCTCCTTGCCCTTTGGATGGGTGAGGGTAAATTGATTGCCGATGAGAGGAAGCTCGTAGAGGATAAACTTGAGGAAGCGTTGCCTTATCCTCCGAAAAACGAAATGAGCGAACATCTGCTGTCGCTCATCAAGGCGTTGACAAGGCGCAATCCCACCAACCGTGCAGGATTTGATGAGATTGTAAAATGGTCGAAAGGGGAAATAATATATAAGGATAATACCGTAGACGATTCTCTTGCGGAATTTAAGATAGTGTTCAGCGCAACTGACAATCTTATAGCACATAATCCCAAGGAACTGGGTGAAATTATGTGGGCCAACAAGGAACTTGCAAAAAGTTATCTCTACAAAGGTAATGAGATTTATAAATGGCTGATGGATGTTGATCATCCTGAGTTGGCCCGTCAGATTGACGACTATGTTGAGATTGACTATCCAGGCAATGAGGATGCCGGACTGTTCGCCACATGTCTTCTCCTTAATCCGGATACAGAGTATGTAGGTCTTGACGGTGATAAGATAACGAATCAACAAGAGTTGGCACGCGAACTATATACCCATAGGCAGGAATATAAAAAAGCCTTGGGTAAAAAATTTTATCCGTTGTGGACCTATCTGAGAGCCAAAGGCCTGAAGAACCGGATAAAAGATTTCCAACGGGCAATAAGAAAGAATGGAGTTGACGGAGTTCTTGAAATGGTTTATACGCTTGACCCGTCACTCCCTTACCCGTTTCCGGAAACTAAAAGTTCAGGGAAGTCAGTTATAGAACTCAATACTCTTGAGGAGGTGGCCAAACAGTTTGCCGAGGGTAATACCTATATGAATGACTATCTGTCGAGTAACGGTTTTTTACTTTGGCTCGCCAATCGTAATCCGGCTTTAGCAGGTAAGGCAAAGGAGATCGTTGACAATGATTCATACGAATGGTATTATAAACCTAAACTAATTATTTACACGATCCTTCCTGAAGTGGGATTTGATTTCAAACCTATTGCCGAGTCAAAGAGTGCTACCCCCGAACAGATAGGAGAGCTGATGATGTCAAGTTTGGATGACAGTATTATAGATCTCTCCTGGTTTGACANTTCATTTATNAAAAGCTATCTTGAGTCACGATCGATATATGACAAGCAGATAAGCTGGATTCAATATTGTCTGGAGTTTAATTCTGATGACAATAAGAAGAAGTCAGGTCCCTACAACATGAGAATCGCGAGGATGAAGATAGCCGCCGGACTTACCGGAGGTACGCTTCCTCTGAAGGTAACAGGGCTGACCTTGAATAATCCCGACGATGTTAAGAACTCTTCCTCTAAAATAGCGGAACTCGGTACTGACGATCAGACCCTTATAGCAGATTGGCTCACACTGTTTTTTCAGGAGGAACTAAACGCAGATTATAAGAAGGAAACGTATTTCAAACGCCTGAGCAGATATTTTGATTTCATCAAGCGCTATGTGCCGGGGTCAACTTATGTGCAGAATGCCGGAGCAATAATCAACGATATACAAAAGGCTAAATCGGAGTTTGAGGCAGGCAAGAAAAAATGCAAAATCGCGACATGGGTGGCGATTTGGTTAGGAATCGTTCCCTTGACTTTGGCGATCGGAGCGGGAGTCTACACGGTGTTAAAATTCGGTGCAGCCGATATAGGTGACGTCATGGAGACAGTCGGCTGGTGGGTAGGCTTAGCTGTAGGTGTATTGGTAGGTTTCGCCTTGGTGGGCGAGACAGAAAGTCTGATTATAGGTGGTATAGGAGGTTTTATCACATTCGCGCTTATAAAGACGGGTGTCGTGTTCATAACTCCGGCTGTGCCGTGGATTATTCTCGGCTTCCTTTTCGTGATGTTGATTATGTTTGTTCGGGGAGTATGGAATAATCAGCCTCTCTCTACTATCAGACATCTCAACACCCCTAACACACACTATCCTACCGATTTGTCGTTTGAAGAGGGGGTTGAGCGCTCCATATTAGGTGAGGCTTTCGATTCAAGCGATAAACTCTTGCCTGCCGCCTTATTGTCGCAGCGTGATTCAATTGTGCCCGGAACGAAATATCCCTTAGGGGTGATAAATAAATATGTCAATTTTACGAAGAATGATTACAGTGCTCTGGTAAGGTTAGCTATCTGGCTCATACTGTTGGCTGCGGGGGCGTGGGGATTCTGTATATGGACTTACAGGATGACTGTTAATACCGATTTGGAGGCATTGAGAGCTAAACCGGAAGGGATTGAACTACTTGACGGTCGTTTCACCGGAGATGTCAAGGGTACGCCTCTGACAATTGACTTCACCACTTCAGAATCAAAAATGAAGGCTGAGATGGATATCAAATATCGTAACGGTGCAACAGTGCAGACAATGGAGTCAAAGAATGTGAAAGCGTTCCCGGTAGTGCTTCATAAGACAGATAATGATATGATTACCCTGACCATTGATACAGCCTACATGGAGGCGCATACTACAATAGTGAGAGGTTCATACTTGAATTCCAAAGGCAACGTGCAATCTGTAAATGTAAAGAAAGAATGAAGTGTAGCAAATGTAACAGAGAGAATAGAGCGGAGGCACGGTATTGCAAATGGTGTGGCCAACAACTCGCTCCGGAGGTAAGGGTTATATCAAACCCACAGGACACTCCGATGGAGAAAATCGGCCTGCTTGGTGAGCTTGTAGAGAAAGATGAGATTGTAAAACGTCTGGATAATATTGTGGCCAAANCAAAAGGTAAAGCTGAATTTTGCCGGCGCAANGGTATAAAAGAGAGGATGCANCTGAGNTTTGTGANTACAGGTGAGGCCGGGAGCGGCAAAACAGCCACTGCCAATATGCTCACACAACTACTCTATGATGCCGGAATCGTAAAGTCGGCCAAGCCCGTAGTAGTGAATGCCGTGAATTTTAAGGATTGGATCAAGAATGTCAAGAAGCACGAAGCTGAACTTGCCAATTCCGTCGTGATATTCGAGGAAGCACAGAAGCTGACGGGTGACGGCGATCTCACCGATATAAACGATATTGACTATCTTCTGCCACTTATCCGCGGCTGGCGCGACCAGTCGGATAAACCGATAGTGATCATTNCAGNTGACACCAATTTACGTAACTATTTCAACAAACATAAGCAGGCTGNTTCCTCAATAGANTATTTCTTCGAGACCAACAGTATTTCTGTGGAAGGTCTGGTGAAGATAGCACAGATTATTCTACATAAGAAATACAAACGTAGCCTGNCTCCCGAAGCTGTGGAGAAGCTGAAGCGTATATTCCTCAACGATATACGTACTCCCTCGGATGCTCTCGGTGCCGGAGCTCATGATGCCGCTGCACGAGCTTATCAGATAGATCTGGCAGCTGTTGAAGGTAATGAGTTCGGTAATCTCATAGGAGAGAAGTTTGTAGCCGGAAAGGAATTTATTCCGAAGACTCTTGACGAGATTATGGCTGAATTTGACAAGTATGTCGGAGTTGAGGAGATTAAGAATTCCATTAAAGCGATAGCAAATTCTATTGCTGACGATGTAAAGGAGGGTAGAGACCCGAAGATCATGCATCATTTTATGTTTCTCGGTAATCCCGGTACGGGTAAGACCACCATGGCGAGACTTTTCGCCGATGCACTCAATGCACTCGGTGCCTTGCCTGTGGGCCAACTTGTGGAAGTGTCGAAAGAGGAACTGACTTCTCAATTTGTGGGTGAGACTCCGAAGAAAGTGGCNCAGNAGNTCAAGAAANCNATGGGTGGNGTCCTGTTTATCGATGAGGCGTATCAGCTTGGTAATGATTCACACGGTAAAGACGCAGTTGACACCATAATCACCCTTTCTGAAAATAATAAAGGTAAACTCGTAGTGATTTTAGCCGGTTATCGTAAGGAAATGGGAGAGTTGATAAGGTTGAACTCAGGTCTTGATTCCAGATTCGATAAAGTTATCAACTTCCGCGACTACAAGCCGGAGGAATTGACAGAGATTTTCAGAAGGATGGTAAAGAGCTCGCCGGCAGGTATAAAACTGTCGCAAGATGCGGAGGAAGGGGTAGAAAACTTCTTCAAGAAGATGTATCTTAACCGCCTTGATACGTTTGGTAACGCCCGTGAGGTGCGTAACGCTTTCGTCAAGGCTGAGATGAGAATGAAAAACCGTCGAGCAGCTGATCCGACACTTCCCAAGGAGATCACATTAGTCGATATCGAGGGGGAGGAAGCCTCTCAGCCAAAGACCGTGGAGGAGATTCTGGCAACACTTGACGATCTTGTAGGCATGTACTCGGTTAAACAACAGATAGAGGAAATAGCCGGAAACGTCTTGATCAGCCACATGCAGATGGAGGCCGGCGGTACAGATCCCGAGCTGTTTAATTTCCACATCGCCATAACCGGTAATCCCGGTACCGGTAAAACTGTAGTGGCAAAACGTTTAGGCGAGATTTTCAAGGCTATCGGAGTGCTGACGAAAGGTCATGTGGTGGAGCGAGAGAAGAAGACGCTTCTCGACAGTATGGCTAACTCGGCAGGTATAAATATGGACAAGGCCGTAAACGAGGCTATGGGTGGTGTACTCTTCATAGACGAGGCTTATAACCTGATTCCTATGGACAATCCTTCTCAAAAAGATGCTGACGGAGTGGCAGCTGTTGAAGCACTCATGACACGCATGGAAAACGACGGAGGTAAGTTCATTACCGTGATTGCAGGTTATAAGACAGAGATTGACGAGTTTATTGCCAATGCCAATCCCGGTCTTGCGAGTCGTTTCTCTCATCGGATCCATATTGATGATTATACACCTGCTCAGTTATGTGAGATTTTTATCCGCCATGCCGAGAAGAGGAAATTTAAGCTTACTGACGATGCCAAGGCCCTTCTGGAGAAGAAATTTGAAGAGATGGTGACGATGAAGGATAAAAACTTCGGCAATGCAAGGACTGCCATAAAACTCTTCGACAAGACACGTGCACGACAGTCTAAGCGTTTGAGAGGTAAAATACTTAGCGGCCTGAGCAAAGAGGCTCTCTTGACCATCGAGGCTGAGGATATTCCCTACGAGGCACCGCGTAAGGTGGATGTGAATGAATGTATGCGTCAGCTCGACCAACTTGTGGGTCTGGAATCCGTGAAGAAAGTGGTGAGGGATCTGGCCGATGCGATTACGGTGGAGCAGGAAAGAGCCGCCGCTGAAGGACGCAAACCGAACATACCGCTCGACCATTATCTTTTCTTGGGAAATCCGGGTACAGGCAAGACTACGGTGGCACGCATCATGGGTGACATATTCTATTCCCTCGGGCTTTTGCCTTCAAATAAACTTCTGGAAGTTAAGCCTGCGGATATGGTAATGGGCTATGTAGGGCAGACGGCCTTAAAGACGCGGCAGACAGTGCAGCGCGGACTTGGAGGAGTGTTATTCATAGACGAGGCTTACGGGCTTAACGACGGTGGCTTCGGAGCGAATGACTGCATGCCTGAACTTCTGACACTGCTCAACGACTATAAAGGCAAAATGGTGTGCATAGCGGCAGGCTACCCGCGTGAGATGCAGCAATGGATTAATCTCAATTCCGGATTGGAGAGACGTTTCACGCGCGTAATCCGTTTTGAGGATTACAATGAGGATGATCTTGCCACTATATTCCTCAATATCGTGAAAAAGAACAATATGCGTCTCGATGAGGATGCCGATTATGAGATGAGGAGATACTTTAAGACTCTCGTTTATAATAAGGGTGCAAATTTCGGTAATGCAGCCGAGGCGGTCAAATATTTCAACAGGGTAAAAATTAATCAGGGTGCCCGTCTTCGTAAATATATGAAGAAAGAGGGTTTCAACCGTGCTGAGTTGTTCGTGCTTAAGTATGACGATATGTTGATTAAAGAGGTATGAAGTGCTATAAGTGTAAATGTGAGATAGAAGACGATTCCCTGTATTGTGATCAATGCGGAGTCAAGCTGTATATATGCCCCGACTGCCGGATTCCCGGTAAAGGGGAAGGAAAAAGATGTGGCAAATGTGGCAAACCACTTGTGGATGCCCAAATTCTTGCCCAAATTCAGGGTAATGGTCCGGAAATAGAAACTGAAGAGGCGCCTACCAAATTGGTATGTGAGGCACAGAACGTTACATTGGAACTTATTGACGGAGCGTTGATCGGACGAGTAAACGGTCCCTATTTCTCGCAGCTTTCCGGCTTGCAATTTATCTCGGCAAGTCACGCCATGTTGAAGAAGATGGATGACCATTGGGTCATTACAGATGTAGGTTCAAGAAACGGCACTGCCGTTAACGGTAAATGGTGCATCCATCCGCTACCATTCCGGAAAGGGGATATCGTAAGGATTGCTAATTTTTATGACTTCAAAGCCTTATGAAACTTGTTTACGAAGTTATAAGCGACATTGGATTGCATCGTAAGAAGAATGAGGATATGGCTCTTGTGATGCAGCAGACCGTGCGTGATGATTCCNATTCCTTTTCCTTCGNGATTCCCGAGGGNGATTTTAAGTTTGCCGCCATCGTGTGCGACGGGCTCNGGGGACATGNNAACGGAGAAGTGGCTTNGGAGATGGCTTGTCGGNCTTTNAAGGAGTTTACCGACTNGCTCTCCGAAGGTCTTGACGACAATTCACTTGTACAGGCTGTTAAACAATGGTTTCGTAAAATANNCGAGGATATAATANNAGAATCCCGTGGAGTAAGGATGTGTACCACNCTCACAGGGATTCTGATANATGGTGAGACTGNNCNNATATTGAACGCCGGAGATTCCCGCACTTACCGGCGACGTCACGACTCGGTCAGACAACTTACCGTAGACCACTCCAAAATGGTGCAGACTTCTGATTCAGGTGCTCTCTCTTCAAGAATCTACAATTGTCTCGGAATCCCCNGNNNATTTATAGACGTNANGATTANGCGAGTTATTCCTNAAGATTGTTTTTTAGNATGTTCCGACGGTTTNAGCGGAATGGNTTNAGNGGATACCTTACAATCGGAATTTGACTCAGCCGAGTCACTTTTCCGGTCGGCGCTTCAAGGAGGTGGTTGGGACAATATAACCTTGATTGTCTTGAAATTTATTTAGTATCAGGAGTGGCGGAAAAGCAGTTCGCTTTCAATGTCATTGATGTCAACGCCCATCTGTTCAAGGAGCACAAGATAGTGATAGAGCAGATCTGATGCTTCATATATGAATCGAGCCCTATTGCCGTCGACAGCCTCTATGGCTGATTCAACGGCTTCCTCGCCAACTTTCTGTGCTATTTTTTTTACACCTTTTATGAAAAGACGGGTGGTGTAGGAATTTTCAGGCATCTCCCGGTGACGACCTTGAATCAGAGCCGACAGTTTGCGTATGAAACCCTCTTGTGCCGGTGTATCGAAACAGGCTTCAGTGCCACGATGACAGGTGGGACCGACAGGATTGGCTTTGATCAGGAGAGTGTCGCCGTCACAGTCAAGATACATCTCCACTNCGTTTAAAAAGTTCCCTGAAGTTTCACCTTTGGTCNATNGTTCGTTACGTGTACGGCTGAAGAAAGTGACACGTCCGGTTGAGAGTGTCTTTTCAAAAGCCTCACGGTTCATGTAGCCTAACATCAGTACTTTTAGCGAAACGGCATCCTGAATTATGGCCGGCATGAGACCGTCGGCACATTTTTCAAGATGAAAATCATCGAAAGTCAGAGCAGGTTTATTGATTGGTTCACCCATAGCTTTATTGTTTTAATTTGATGTGTGGTTACGCAAACCTATTATAGTCTTACTTCAATCTATAGTCTTACTTCAATCCCTTTATCAGACAGGCTTTGCTTAAGGGAATTTACGGTTGTATCTCCGTAATGAAAAATACTGGCGGCCAAGGCGGCGTCCGCACAGCCTTCTGTAAGCACCTCCGCTATATCTTCGGCACTTCCGGCAACCTCCTGAGGCAATNACAGGTATAGNCAGTTCCGTGCNAAGACGGGCAAACGTGTCACATGGATAACCGTTGCGTGTGCCGTCATGATCCATTGAGGTAAACATGATTTCNCCGGCGCCACGCTNCTCCACCTCTTTGGCCCAGGAGAAGAGCTCCCGGTCGGTAAGGCGTGNGCCTCCATGGGTGGTCACACGCCAGGTGCCGTCAACTTTTTTAGCGTCAANAGCCACCNCCACAANCTGTCNTCCGTAGCGCGAGGCGATTTCCGTAATCAGATCGGGGTTTGCCACGGNAGCACTATTGACAGTGATTTTATCCGCTCCGGCTTCAAGGAGACGTGCGGCATCTTCAATGGAGGCAATTCCTCCACCTACAGTGAAAGGAATATTTATACGTTCTGCTATTCGTCTCACAAGGTCAGTGAAAGTAGAACGCTCCTCTTTGGAGGCGCTGATGTCAAGATAAACAAGCTCATCCGCTCCCTCTTTTGCATATCGGGCACCAAGTTCAACCGGATCGCCTACATCGGCAAGGCCTTCAAAATTGATACCTTTCACGGTACGTCCGTTTTTTACATCCAGACAGGGAATTATTCTTTTTGCCGGCATTTTATTATTGTTTAGAGAGGCGTGATTTAATAAGAGATAGAGGTATGCGGTTTTCGTAGATAGCTTTACCCACTATGACACGGGGGAGACCGAGGTTATCAAGAAGGTCTATATCCTCCATGGATGATATTCCTCCCGACACCGTGAAGATAAGTTCGGGAAAACGACGGGCCAGATCGACATACAAATCCGTGTTAGGCCCCTTCAGCATGCCGTCTTTCGAGATGTCGGTGACAATCACTTCCTTGAGACCGTGGGGGAGAAACCGGTTTATAATAGCGTCTATTGTCATTTCAGAGTCTTCNANCCAACCGCTCNCCGACACTTTCCCGTCACGCAGGTCGGCACCGAGNATTATTTTGTCGCCTCCATNTTCTTCAAGCCATTTTTCCATCAGTTCGGGGTTCTTCACAGCCAGCACTACCGATTATGGCNTGTCCGGCTCCGGCTTCAAAAACAGCTTCGAGATGTTCAGGGCTTTTGATGCCTCCTCCCCATTCTATGTCAAGCAGATTGAGGGCAGCAATCTCGCGAAGGGCGTCAAGATTGCATGGCCGGGAGGCCTTGGCACCATCAAGATCAACAAGATGAAGACGTCTCACTCCCGTATCGGCATACATACGGGCCATCTCTACAGGCGACACGTCATACACCGTCTTCTGCTGATAGTCACCTTGTGAAAGACGTACACACTTGCCCTCGATTATATCTATTGCCGGTATTATCTCAATCATAAATCAGAATAAATATTATTTTTTGGCTTCCATTGAATTACAACGCGAGGAAATTGGCGAGTATTTTTTCACCGACATCGCCACTTTTCTCGGGATGGAACTGGCATCCGTAATAATTCTCATATTTCAAGGCTGCGGAGAACATTTCGGGATGGCGTGCAGTGGCAATCGTGTCAGGACAAAGAGGTGCATAGTAGCTGTGGACGAAATATACGTACGATCCACGAGGCACATCCTTAAACAGTTTGCTTTCGAGATTAGAAATACGGCTCCAACCCATGTGGGGCACCTTTATACCCGGCTCCTCGCGGAATCGACGCACTNTTNCATCGAATATACCCATANATTCNGCATCCCCCTCTTCAGAATGACGGCACATGACCTNCATACCGANACANATACNTAANNCCGGGTGACGGAGTTTCCATATCACTTCCGGAAGACCCAGACGGCGGAGATTTTCCATAGCCTCCGCGGCATTTCCTACCCCGGGCAGTATGACGTGGGAAGCCTTACGTATAATCTCATGATCGGCCGTGAGTGTCCAGTCGGCACCCAGACGCTGAAGAGCATTACCCAAAGAGCGGATATTGCCCATATTGTAATCTATAACTGCTATCATAATATACCTTTGCTTGAGGGAAGTTCATAGCTGAAAGGGTCGCGGCGTACGGCCATGCGTAAAGCACGGGCGAAAGCTTTGAACACACCCTCTATAATATGATGGTTGTTTTCTCCCTTGGCCTCAATATGCAGATTGCATTTCATTGCGCAGCAAAGACTCTGGAAGAAATGTTTGAACATTTCGGTAGGTGTGTCGCCCACGTATTCGCGAGTGAAGGTGACATCCCACTGAAATTCTATTCTGCCGCCGAGATCTATAAGCACCATTGCCCGGCTCTCGTCCATAGGGAGTACGAATCCATAGCGCTCTATGCCGCGTTTATCCCCGAGAGCCTTTAGAAGTGCTTCGCCAAGAGCAATCGCCACATCTTCCATGGTGTGATGTTCGTCGACTTCAAGATCTCCTTTACATTTAATATCAAGAGATATACCGGCATGGTGCGGAATCTGCCAAAGCATGTGGTCGAAAAACTTGAGACCGGTGTCTATTTCCGATTTACCGTTACCATCAAGATCTACGGACACGTGTATTTTCGTTTCGGAAGTATTTCTGTCGATTACGGCTGAACGACCTTGAGAGAGTATGAATCGGGCTATCTCATGCCAGTCGGTTGTAGCGAGAACACACCCCCCGGGCGTGTGGTCCTTATCCACATCTGCAAGCATGATGCCTTTAGCTCCGAGATTGACGGCGAGTTGCATGTCGGTGAGTCGGTCTCCGATTACGAAAGACTCTGCAAGATTGTAGTCACCGTTCAGGTATTCGGTGAGCATACCCAGACCGGGTTTGCGTGTGGGAAGATTATCTTCAGGGAAACTGCAATCGATAAGCTGGTCGTCAAATTCCACACCCTCACCGGCAAGAGTGGCCAGCATCTTATTATGGGCGGTATGGAAAGTTTCTTCCGGGAAAGAGTCAGTGCCGAGGCCATCCTGATTGGATACCATCACCAGTTCGAAACCTTTACCTACAAGGGAACGGAGAGCGGAGATCACACCCGGGACGAATTCAAGTTTTTCGAGAGAATCTATCTGTTCGTCTTCCGGCTCGCGTATAATTGTGCCGTCGCGGTCGATAAAAATAGCTTTCATCTGAACATTAATATTAGCATTATCTTCCGTAATTGGTTATGAGGTCAATAACCTTACTGTTTTCCTCCGGTGTGCCGACGGTAACACGCAACGTGCCTGAGCATAAAGGCATACGTGAACGGTTGCGCACAATCGCACCTCANGAGAAANGNNANAGGAATANANAGCGNCNGNANCCTTTACCNTCACGNNAACNAAATTGGCANNAGTAGNANACACATGTNCNANACATTCAGCGTCAGCAAGGGCCTTGGTGATCCTTAGAGCCTCCTCCTTGATTTCGGGGATATGATTTCCCGTGCCTTGGTCAATACGGCGTATGAGTTCCTCCTGAATGAGGCTGCTCATATTATAAGGATACTTAACACGGTCGTAAAAGGTAATAATTTCAGGGACGGCGAAAGCCATTCCTGCTCTCATACCTGCCATGCCCCATGCCTTGGAGAAAGTGCGGAGAACGATGATATTCGGATGATCGGTTATATCTTGGAGAACGCTTCCTTTCTCAGAGAAATCCACGTATGCCTCATCCACCACCACCATTCCGTTGAAATTGTCGGCAAGAGTGAGAATGTCGGTTTTGGGAAATGCGTTACCCGTAGGATTATTGGGAGAACAGATCCATATCAATTTTGTATTCTCGTCGGCGGCTTCAAGCAGACGGTCGACGGGAAGAGAGAAATCCTCATTAAGCAGCACTTCACGCAGCTCGATATCATTTATTTCCGCTGCTACTTTGTAGACTCCGTAGCTCGGAGTGAAAGCTATCGCGTTATCTTTGCGAGGTTCACAGAAAATACGGTAAGTGAGGTCGACTNNCNTCGGTCGCTCCCGGCGCCACCCACGAATATTGATTCGGTGGGAGTGCCCATTAGTTGAGAGATACGGGTCTTGAGCAACTTCTGGTGAGGATCGGGATAACGGTTCACACCGTTTGTATAAGGAGATTCGTTGGCATCAAGCCACACTGAAATATCGCCCCCCTTGAACTCATCGCGGGCAGTTGAATAGGGTTCGAGGGCGAGTATGTTTTTACGTATAAATTTGCANGGATCTTTCAANGGAAANNGGTTTATGNATGAACTTNNGATTAATTATTCTGAAGGTGAGAAAGGCGTATATCTACAGCCAAAGCATGTGCGTCAAGGCCTTCGGCATGAGCCATAGTGGTGATGACATCCGCAAGATTCCGTATTCCTTCGGGAGTGAGTTCCTGATAGGTGATCTTATGCATGAAGCTGTCGATGTTCACACCGCTGAAAGAGCGTGCCCAGGCAGAGGTGGGAAGAGTATGATTGGTGCCTGAAGCGTAGTCGCCTGCACTTTCCGGTGAATAGTTGCCGATGAAGACACTACCGGCGGCTGTGACTGAGGATGCAACATGCCATGGATTGGCCATTGAGATGATTAGATGCTCAGGGGCATATTCATTGGCAAAATCCACTATATCCGAAGCTTCGGGTAATATAATAATACGACTGTGGGATAGAGAACCTTCGATTGAGTCACGTCGTGGAAGCTTATCGGCAAGACGTTGCACTTCACGGGCAATTTCCTGTGCCATATCGGAGGAGGTGCAGAGGGCGATAGCTTGACTGTCAGGGCCATGTTCAGCCTGAGAAAGCATATCGGCGGCTACGAAAGAGGGATTTGCCGTGCTGTCGGCGAGCACCATTACTTCCGACGGGCCCGCGGGCATGTCGATAGCAGTGAAGCGACTTACAATCTGTTTTGCTTTTGTGACAAACCGATTGCCGGGACCAAAAATCTTATGTACCGCAGGGATGCTTTCTGTGCCGAACGCCATAGCTGCAATAGCCTGGGCGCCTCCGATTCGTGCCACTTTATGAATACCGCATAATTCGGCTGCGAACAGAATTTCAGGAGCGATGCCATGTTCACCGTTTTCAGGAGTGCATAAAACCACTTCATGACAACCTGCTATTTTTGCGGGGATCGCCAGCATGAGCACCGTAGAGAACAAAGGTGCGCGACCACCGGGGATATATAGACCCACCTTGGAGATAGGTACTGCCCGTTGGATACATGTCACGCCCGGGGTAGTGGCCACCTCTACCGGCTGCGGAAGCTGAGCACGGTGGAATTTCTCGATATTGGCTGCCGCTTTTCGGATTGCGTCGGCCACAGTGGGAGTCACCTTTGCGGAGGCTGCCTTAATTTCCTCATCAGAAAGCAACAGCGAATCTCCGTGGAAACCATCGAAGCGTGCAGCATAGTCAAACAAAGCCTTATCTCCATTAGTGCGCACGTTTGCTATGATTTCTTCCACAGCGCGTTCGATATCGGCATCGGAGGGTATGTTACGTTCACATAGCTTCTGCCATTCGCCACGTGAGGGATTATCTATGATTTGCATGAAAAGTTGAGGTGAGATAGGATTATGATTGAGATGAAAGAAGATGTTGTGTGAATCAACGGATCACGTTTTCAAGAGCGAGCACGAGGATATCGGTAGCACCGATTCCTTTGAGCTGTTCGATTTTCTCCCATAGAGCATCCTCATGGATCACCACATGTAACGACACCCAGGAGTCATCGGCGAGGGGTAGCACAGTCGGACTTTTCATTCCCGGCAATATTGCCACTGCCTCCTGCACCTTCTCCTTAGGAAGGTTCATGAGAACATATTTCATGCCACGGCTCTCGATAATGGAGCTGAACCGGAACATCAGCTTGTCGATCTCTTTCTTTTTATCTTCGTCAATATGCGGATTGCCTATAAGAACAGCTTCGGAGCGTATCACGGTCTCCTCCTCCTTTAGACCGTTCTGAATCAGAGTGCCTCCGGAAGAGACGATATCAAAAATAGCATCTGCCATACCGACGGCGGGGGCAACCTCAACCGAACCGGCTATTTCATGAACGAAAGCATGGATGCTGTTTTCAGAGAAATAGTTGCGGAGGATAACAGGGTAAGAAGTAGCCACGCGCTTGCCTTCAAACCAGCTTATGCCCGGATAATCCACAGCATTGGGCACGGCGAGTGAAAGGCGGCAGCCACCGAAGCCGAGTTTCATAAGGATATCCACATCCTGTTCTTTTTCAAGCACCTCGTTGAGGCCCACAATACCGATGTCAGCGACACCCATTGCCACAGCCTGAGGAATATCATCGTCGCGCAGATAGAGCACATGCAGGGGAAATCCTTTTGCATCAGATATTAACTTGCGATGGCTTGCGGAGGCGGTTATGCCGGCGTCAGCCAGAAGGGCTACTGTATCTTCATTAAGACGACCCTTATTCTGGATTGCGATTGTGAGCATGTGTATATGACTTTTTAATGTATGGGTTTCAAAAGAAATGCAAAATTACCCCAAAAACGGCAAATATACAAAAAATGCTCTAATTTTAATGTTTTTTTTGAAGTCGACAACAGACGGAAACTAATTTAAAAAAGGAAAACTCCCGGGTCTGACTCATTGAGCTGACCAGAGAGTTTTAACGATATAATCATTCTATTGAATCATCATTCTATTGGATAATCCTCGAATGCATATAACACGGTAGAGAGATAACGTTCGCCGGTGTCGGGGAGAAGTGCTACGATAGTTTTCCCTGCGTTTTCCTCTTTTTTAGCTTCCTTTATTGCCGCAGCTAAAGATGCGCCTGAAGAGATACCCACGATCAGACCCTCCTTATCGGCAAGCAGACGGGAAGCTTTTATGGCTTCGTTATCGCTGATTGTCAATACTTCGTCAACCACATCTCCATGGTAATTTCCGGGTACAAATCCGGCACCTATACCCTGGATCTTGTGAGGACCGGGTTTGCCACCCGATAATACCGGTGAGCTGGCCGGCTCAACCGCGATAGCCTTTACAGTGGGTTTATATTTCTTGAGGGTTTCGGCTGTGCCGCTCAAAGTGCCGCCCGTGCCGACACCGGCGATGAAAATATCGACTTCTCCATCGGTATCTTTCCAGATTTCCTCACCGGTGGTGCGACGGTGCATAGCAGGATTGGCGGGATTATCAAACTGCTGAAGAATAATAGAGCCCGGGGTCTCAGCCTGCAATTCCTGAGCTTTCTTTATGGCACCCTTCATACCTTCGCTACCTGCGGTTAGCACGAGAGTTGCGCCGAGAGCTTTAAGGAGGTTCTTACGTTCCACACTCATCGTCTCAGGCATGGTCAGAATCAGTTTGTAGCCTTTTACCGATGCTACCCAAGCCAGACCGATACCGGTGTTGCCGCTTGTGGGTTCAATAATCACTCCACCTGGTTTGAGCAGACCTTTATTCTCGGCATCCTCAATCATGGCGAGAGCGATACGGTCTTTTACACTGCCACCGGGATTAAAATATTCGAGTTTGACAATTAGTTTAGCTTTGAGGTCTTCGGCTTTTTCAATATTTTTCACTTCGAGAAGGGGAGTGTTGCCGATTAATTCGGTGAGACTGTTATAAATTTTAGCCATAACAGATGAATGCAGACTTTATCCTCCTGCCTGGAGTTCTTATTTCTTTTTAATAATTATCGGTTCCTATGTCGTTTCTTCATTAACGACAGTGCAAAATTACAACGGTTTTATTAAACTGTAAATACCACAAATGTGGTATATTTGATGTGAGGATGGTAGATCGGATATAAATGTGGTATATTTTTGGTAAAGTTATATTGGAGGAGATGGGATTATAATCAGGCGGATTCTCTGCTTTAGATTTATTAATATCGCTAAGCTGCAATCAGATATAGTATTCCATTAGTTCGAGGAGACCGGCGCGGAGAGCATATTTGGTGGCTTCGTAGACATTGTTGACCCCCAATTTCATAAAGATATTTTTCTTGTGAGTGGTGATCGTATGGGTGCTTGACACGCGTTTTGCTGCGATTTCCTTCACACTGTTGCCTTGGGCTATAAGCTTGAGGATTTCAATTTCGGTAGGTGTCAATGTGTTTGTCAGCTCATTTTTCTCTTGCGCTGTGGTCAGGAGCGCCTGTACCTGTTTGCAGAGGTAACGGTCGCCATCGGCGGTGGAGAGCAAAGCATTCCGTATTTCCTCTTCAGGGGATTCCTTGAAAAGGATACCGATATTGTCTTCAGCGGCTGCCCGTCGGATAAACTGCTCACTCAATACAGAAGAAAACAACAGCCAACAGACATTGTGGAAGCGATTATGTATAATCAGAAAGTCCTCAATGCCCTTGAAGTCGAAATTCGTATAGTCCAACACTGCTATAGCATCGGGGTGAGTGGCAAGGTGTGAGATAAGTTCTTTTTTTGTATGAGCTTCCTCACATTGGTGGATATTTAAAGTCTTTTGGATAAATACCCTTATTCCGGCATTGGTTATGGCTTGGTTATCGGCTATAATAATTGAAGAGGAAATAGACATATAACTTGAATGGTTATTGGTTGGGATCCTAAGCTAAATGGTTATTGATTGAGAATCGCAGCTGATTATTTATCGGTTGGGATTCAAAGATGCGTGAAGGCGACGGTAAAAGGGATGACGTGTAAGGGTNGCGACATNACCGATNATTATCAGTTTCATGCGCGCACGGGTCATAGCCACATTCATTCGGCGTAGATCGCGGAGAAACCCGATGTTGCCATCGTCGTTGCTTCGTACAAGAGAAATCACTATAACATCACGTTCCTGTCCCTGAAAACCGTCAACTGTATTCACGGAAATCAGGTGTCGGAAAGGTTTGAAGAAAGGAGTACGCTTGATCAGATGACGAAGATATTGCACCTGTGCGCGGTATGGTGAAATGAGCCCCACATCTATACGTTCGTCAAGAAAGCGTTCTTTCCCAATTTTTTCGATATATTTCTGTAGAGTCAACAAAGAGAAGAGGGCTTCGTCACGATTTATGCGCCCGTGACTTTCGCCTACGATACTTTCACGGAATGTGATGTCCGGCTCATCCTGCTCTATACCCGGCTCTGAGATAGCGGCTTGTGCTGTGTCGATCCATTCTATAGGGGTGTCGTAATCAAGGATGCCACGGTAGCGTACCTCAGGGGCTGCCGTCATTGAACCGGAATAAAACCAGTCACTCGAGAAACGCATGATCTCNTCATTCATACGGTATTGCATCGTAAGGAGTGTCACGGCTTCGGGATGATTTTCCACCAGACGCTCCATCAGCGACTTTCCCAGCCCCCCTTTCATTGCTTCAAATGACTTAACCGTAGGGGGGAGCTGACAATGATCACCGGCCAGAATAACCCGACCGGCACGCCTTATAGGAATCCAACATGCAGCTTCGAGAGCCTGTGCAGCCTCATCAATGAAAAGAGTTGAGAATTTCATTCCATCCAACAGACGGTTGGCACTTCCGACAAGGGTTGAGGCTATGACATGGGCTGAATTGAATAGATCATGATTTATACGGATCTCAAGTTCCGTGGCACGGCTACGCAGTCGGTCCATCTTCTGATGCCATTGATCGGTACGGTTNCGTCGGTTGCCCTGTAATTCGCGTATGGTCTTGCGGATGCTCCAGAGGGTAGGATAATCAGGGTGGGCTTCAAATCTACGTTCGTAGGTAAATCCCAGCATCTTATCGTTTACACGCGAGGGGTTTCCGAGCCTGAGTACATGAATGCCACGGTCAACAAGTTTCTCACATATCCAGTCAACCGCCATATTGCTTTGAGCGCACACGAGCACCTGGCTTTCGCGGCGTAGCGTCTCATTGATAGCTTCCACCAGGGTAGTGGTCTTTCCGGTGCCNGGAGGCCCGTGTACGATCGCCACATCCTTTGCATAAAGCACTTTATTTACTGCTTCTTCCTGAGTCTTGTTGAGATAGGGAAAACGTAGAGGTGCGAAAGAGAGTTCTCCGGCTTTCCGTCGGGAATAGAAAAGATCGCGGAGTTGTCCGAGTCGGCCTTTGGCTTTGAGTGTATAGTCGATTGCCTCGAACATAGTGCGGTATGTGGTCTCGTCAAAGGAGAGCATAACTCCGGCAATAGGAGCCTCTGAAAGTTGGAGAGGATTGGCTGATTCGGGTATGGCTACGACCATGCGGTCACCGTCAACATAGCTGACGGTNCCGGTGAAAGGAAACACCGGATGATCATCCGATTCATTGGAGAGCTTAAAGAAGGCCACGGGTCGGCCGAATTCAAAATTATGGTCGACATCGGAGTTTTCAGACCGAAAAATTTCGAGCACTCTTTGATTGAGGGAATTATAGTATGTACGTCCGGTTTTGATACGTAGCCATGCATTACCACGTTCGGCAAGGCGTGTAAAACCTATCCTTCCGCTTATTTGGGAAAAAGCGGCTTTTTCGGCATCATATTCAATTTGGAGCAGACGTCGCTGTTCGATAAGCGACCGGGAGGGAGAACTCATGTTTACAATATAAGAAAGAGAGGTATATTAAGAANGAGAGTATATTAAGAAGGAGAGTATATTAAGAAGGAGAGTATATTAAAAAGAGAGGTATATTAAGGAGAGGTATAATATTAAGAAAAGGTTGGCAATCGTGGATTGTCAACCTTACTTAAGGTACAGGAAGTGGGACTCGAACCCACACAGCCGGTAAAGGCCAAAGGATTTTAAGTCCTTCGTGTCTACCATTCCACCATTCCTGCAACTCTATGCAATTTGTCTCAACAGATCCGGAGAGTATTTTACCGATTTCAGTGGTTAAGAACCCTCTTTCTCAGTTTTGATGTGCAAAGATAGATATAATTTATATTATTCTGAGCTTTTAATCATTCTTTAACATATTACTGCAAAGTTTTGGCAGAGCTGGCAACTAATTTTGCATTGTAATTCAGATAACTGATGAAAAGAGGGTGGAAAATGGATAAAATCAAAAAGGGATAAAAACAATAGTGGGATAAAGATAAAATCAAANAGGGATAAAAAGGAGGTAAATATGGATAGAATGAATAAGGAAATACAGATGGAGAAGATGGATAAGGAGAGAAATATTGATAGGGTAAATAAGGATATGAATAAGATGAACAAGAAGATTAATAAAGGAGACCGTATTTTCGCACGTCTTACAATGGGAGCACGCACTATCGTAGAATTTGTCATCGACAGAGTGGAGAACATGACCGATCTTTTGAATGAGGTGCAAAGAATGACCGCCGGGCTAAGGGGGCTGTGCAAACTTTATGTACGCAATCAAAGCAGAGGTTGGGCTCAGGAACGTCCCATAATGCTTTGTGGGGCTATGGCTTCCGATGCTCCGACACGTATGCCGTTCCCTTGGGAAACACATTAATGTTCAGAAACTCATTGATAGTCAGAGAATACATTAAAATTCAGGAAGTACATTGATATTCGGGACACTCAAGGATTCAGGAGATCTTTATTATAGAAGTCAAGAATGGCCTGAGCGTTTTCAAGGGCGCGCACAGCTTTGCTTTCCGGGTTGATAGAGATAGCTTTCAGGTAGTCATTGATAGCTTTAGCCCGGTGGCCGAACGCCCAATGCCGTAAACCACGGAGCGTATAGGCCTCCTCGTCGTCAGGATGCAAGGTGATGTAAGCATCCAGCGCCGGGAGAGCCTCAGCTGCCGGTAGGGTAGAAATTTCTTCGAGACTCATGATTTTCTGTAAGGGAGAGTTATGCGTCGTGATTTGATAGGCTCCTCAAGAAAGAGAGAGGCCAGCGTATTGAATTTTTCCGGATTTTCCGTGGTAAGATATTCTATCGAGCTGTTGCAAGTGATCTTGTCTTCAATTTCTGGGTGACGGAGAAGATAATCTTCAAAACTCTCTGCCACACGTGCACCCTGTGCGAGCACACGGATATTATCGGGAGTATATTTGAGTATTTTCGGAAGGAGGATAGGGTAGTGGGTGCAACCTAACACGATTGTGTCGATCTTGGGATCTTCTTTAAGGAGCTGGGTGATATATTTTTTTACAAAATAATCTGCACCTTCGGATTGAGCCTCATTACATTCCACGAGTGGCACCCACATGGGGCAGGCCATTTCTGTGATGGTCATGTCGGGGGCAGTCTTTTCGAGTTCCATGGCATAGGAATGGCTTGCAACGGTGCCTTTGGTAGCCAGAAGTCCTACATGGCCCGAGCGTGTGAGCTTAGGTATTATTTCTATGGTAGGTCGTATCACGCCCAACACACGGCGCGATGGATCGATATTAGGAAGGTTGATCTGCTGGATGGTGCGCAAAGCCTTTGCCGAGGCCGTGTTGCAGGCTATGATAACCAATTGACAATCCATGGCAAAAAGAGCGTTTACCGCCTGAAGGGTAAAGTCGTAGACTATGTCGAATGAACGGGAGCCGTAAGGCGCTCTGGCGTTATCGCCGAGATAAACATAGTCATAATAAGGGAGACGAGAACGAATCTCCTTAAGAATAGTGAGGCCTCCGTAGCCCGAATCGAAGACACCGATTTTCATAAATGATATTATTGGAAAAAAGCGGGACCATGGCCCCGCTTTTATGATGATTGAAAAAACTGCGATTAAGATTTGTAATCAGTCAGCGAATTACTGAATACCAAGTTTAGCTTTTACGTCGGAAGTGATATTGACTACCGGTGCGTCATAGAAATATTGTGAGTTGATATCCTGAATCAGGGAGAAACCGTTCTCTTTGCCGACAGATTCGATAGCTGTACGCACTTTCTGAATTACGGGAGCCATGAGATCCTGATTCATTTTCTGGAGATCCTGCATGGCGTTTTGGCTGAACTGGTCAAGTTTCTGCTGATAGTCTTGAAGCTCACGGGCCTTACGCTCGCGGATAGCAGGAAGTTCGTCTTGCTTCATATTCTGGAAGTCATCGACTCTGCGCTGCATTTCCTCCTGAAGCTTGTTGAATTCCTCCTGATATTTCTTTCCGGTCTCGTCCACCTGTTTCTGAGCAGCGGCGGTGTCGGGCATCTTTTCAACAAGTTCATTAATGTCAACGAGACCAATTTTAAGGGTCTGGGCGGAGGCGAGCATAGGTATGATAAGGGCTGCCACCAACAAGATTTTCTTAAACATTACTTTTTAGAGTTGTTTGATTTATTTGCGTGATTTATTTAATTAGTGCAAAGTTACTGAAATTATTTGGAATAACCCAATTTTGCAAGCACTTCATTGCTGACATCAATACGGGGAGAGGCGAAGACAATGCTCTGTGAGGAGGCACGGTCGAAAATAGTCTGATATCCCTTTTCTTCAGCCACGGCTTTCACTGCGTTATAGACATCTTCCTGAATAGGCTTCATGAGAGACTGACGCTTTTTGTAAAGTTCGCCTTCAGGCCCGAAATATTTATAACGTAGTTCGGTGACCTCTTTCTCCTTGGCCACGATTGCCTCCTCGCGTTTCTTTTTCTGGTCGTCGGTAAGGAATACCATTTCACTCTGGTAGTTCTTATACATGGTCTCAGCTTCCTGAGAAAGCTGATTGACCTCCTTTTCCCAACGCTGAGACACCTGACTGAGCTGTTCGTTAGCCATTTCGTATGCCGGGACGTTACGAAGGATATAATCCATATCCACGAGGGCGAATTTCTGCGCTGAAATCACTCCGGCCCCACAGAGGGTGATGAAAAGTGTGAGTATGATCTTTTTCATATTCATTCGGTTTTGTTTTTACTTATTGACACAAAAGATGCACTAAAGTTTAAACGAATGATACTCTGCAAGAGTTCAGATTAAGCAATTTGCATCAGAATTCCTGACCGAGCACGAAGTGAAGCTGGCTGCCGCCGCGACGACCCCACACCTTGTCGAAGCCGTAGCCCCAGTCGATGCCGAGGAAGCCCAGCATAGAGAGGTAGAGACGCACACCGACACCGGCACTTCTCTTGAGATTGAAAGGAGAGAACTCCTTTACAGAAGTCCAGCAGTTGCCGGCTTCTGCGAAGGCAAGTGCGTAGATTGTGGTGGAAGGCTGAAGCATGAAGGGGAAGTGGAGCTCCATGCCGAAACGTCCGTAGGCATAACCCTCATAACCCCAGGGAGTGAACTGGCCGTTCTCGTAACCACGCATGGCAATTGTCTCGGTAGCGTAAGTGTAGCTACCCGACATGCCGTCACCGCCGAAATAGAATGTCTCGAAAGGTGTCTTGAAATACTTGTTCCAAGAGCCGAGAAGAGCGAAATCGGCACGTGTCATCATCACGAGAGTCCATTGTCCTTCAGGATCGGTGAGTGGAGTGTAGGTTTTGCTCTTGTAGCTGACTTTCCAATACTCGATCCATTTGTAGAGTTCACGTGTAGCTTTGTCCCAGCTCTCGGTGTCGGAGTTGGTACGCTGTGCCAGACGTGCAAGCTCTTTCCAGTTTTTATTTTTTGAGAAGAGGCTTGCCGGTGGAGTGAGAGTGACATTGATAGAGAACTGCGAGCCACGGCGCGGATAGATAGGCTGGTCGATACTTGTGCGTGAGAGCGACAGACCAAGAGAGAGAGAATTGGAGACACCGTTGGTCATATAATATAGGTATTCCCAATTCTTAAGATAATACCAACGGTAAGAAAGCATGGCCTGGAATTGGAAATAATCGTCGGGCCAAGTGAGACGTGTACCGAATCCGGCACTTACACCTGCCATCTGGAGCACCTTGTTGGGGTCGTAGGCGTTCTCAATATAATAAGTGCTGTTATAGCCGTAATTATACCCGTAGGGATTATAGTAAAGGCTGTTGAGACCGCTGGTGAGGTACTGGTTGTTGTAGAAGCTGGAGTTGATACCGGTGGAACGGCTGTAATCGAGACTTACCGACAGAGAGTTAGGACGCTTGCCGCCAAGCCAGGGATCAAAGAAAGAAATGCTATAGCTCTGATAGTACTTGGCATTGGTCTGTGCGGCAATGGAGAAAGTCTGACCGTCGCCACGCGGGATGATACCACGGTAGGAACCCGGATTAAACAGGTTCTTGATAGAGAAGTTGGAGAAAGAGAGAGACACCTGACCGGTGACACCGCTCTGACCCCAGCCGAAAGAGAGCTGCACTTTATCGTTGGCTTTACTTTCCAGTCCGAAAACAATATCGACAGTCCCGTTTGCCTCATCGGGCTGTGGCTGGATATCCATATTCTCCGGGTTGAAGTGGCCCGAAGCCGCGATTTCACGGGCCGACTGCATAAGGTCGCGCTTGGAGAAGAGGTCGCCCGGACGGATACGCAGGTCACGGCGGATAACCTTCTCGAAAAGCTGGTCATTACCGTTGATGACAACCTTGTTGATACGTGCTTGCGGGCCTTCGAACACTCTCATCTGAAGAGCGATGCTGTCACCCACGATGTTTTCCTCGATAGGCACGAGCTGGAAGAAGAGATAACCGTTGTCAAGATAAAGGTTGCTGACCGCATCTTCATCCTCGCGTGTGCGTTTCTCAAGGAGTTTCTGGTTATAGACCTCGCCTGGATACATGCCGAGCACAGCGTTCAGTGTCTCGGTGGGGTACACGGTATTACCTACCCATGTGATGTCGCTGATATAATATTTTTTACCCTCCTCCACATCGATAAACACGTCGACAGTATTGTCGTCATATTTAACTATACTGTCGGCCACGATGCGGGCGTCACGATAGCCAAGCTCATTATATTTCTGGATGATACGGTTTTTATCGTCAGCGTAGTCGGAATCAACAAACTTCTTCTGTTTGAAAAGATTGAGAATGTTACCGTTCTCATTGGTTTTCTTCATGGCGTTCTTCACCTTGCGGTCGGAGAGCACCTCGTTTCCACCGATATAAATCTTATGAACCTTAACCTTGTTATGACGGTCGATATTGACATCGAGCACTACCTGATTCTCTTTTGAGAGGTCAGGCACCTGACGTATATTCACGACAGCATTCTTAAATCCTTTCGCGCCGTAATAATCTTTGATTATCTGGGTGGCACGAGCCACGATGTTGGGAGTAATCTGCTGTCCGGGGATCATGCCGAGGCGTTCGGTGAGATCTTTCTTTTCACCGCCTTTAGCACCGTTGAACTTCATTTCCGACATACGTGGTTGTTGCTTGAGATGTATGGTAAGCCAGACCTTGTCGCCATAGATTTTATCAGCGGTGATATTGACTTTGGAATAAAGGCCCTGTCTCCAGAGACGCTTGGTGGCATTGGTAAGGGCATCGCCGGGGACATCGACTCTTTCGCCTATAGAGAGACCTGAATTAGCTACAATGATATAATCGTCGACATGGTTTATGCCCTCCACATTGATTCCCGCGATCTCGTAAGAGCGGGGTATGGGGGAGTAAATGATGTCAGGATTATAAATAGTGTCGTTGATAACCGATATCTCCTGTGCGAGAGATCCTGCGGAGGAAGCGCCGGCCATCAGCATTGAGATTAATGAAACCTTGAACAGATTATTCATTCTGAAAAAGTGTTATTCGTTGTTCTGGACTTGCTCGCTTGTTTTGCCGAAGCGTCGCTCGCGGCTCTGGAAATCTATAATGGCGTCCACATATTCTTCGTTTGAAAAGTCAGGCCACAGCACGGGTGTGAAATACAGCTCACTGTAGGCGATCTGCCAGAGGAGATAATTGGAGATTCTCTCCTCGCCACCTGTACGTATGAGAAGGTCGGGATCAGGGATGCCGGCTGTGGTGAGATGGTTGGCTACGTCCTGTTCGGTAATCTCCTCGGGCTTCAAATTCCCTTCGAGCGCGAGCCGGGCCAGTTTACGGGCAGCCTCTGTGATTTCCCAGCGTGATGAATAGCTGAGACACATGTTGAGTTGCAGACCGGTGCAATGGGCCGTGGCATCACGGGCATAGAAAAGCTTTTTACGAGGTTCCTCCGGAATACGTTCTATGTCGCCGAGCAGATGAATCCGCACGTTGTTTTCGAGCAGCTCCGGCAGCTCCCTTTCGATAGCCCAGCCAATGAGATACATGAGTGTTTCCACTTCAGCCTGAGGACGGTTCCAGTTTTCTGTAGAGAAAGCGTAAAGTGTAAGATACTTTATGCCGAGGTCGGAAGACATTTTGGTGACCCTATGCACGGTAGAGACACCTTCGGCGTGACCGTCGGAACGTTCAAATCCCTGTCGTTTGGCCCAGCGACCGTTGCCGTCCATGATCATGGCGACATGAACCGGAATGTGGTTCTTGTCGAGAGATGCTATTTTTTTCTGAAGTTGGTCCATTATAGATCAGTCTTTATAATTGCATACGGCACAACGTTTACTGAATTCGTAGCTCACGGTAAAAGTGAGGGTAGAATACCAGTCGGTGTTCTTCATGAAAGAACTTTTTATGCCGACAGGGTCATCGAGAGCGGAGCCGTCGAGACGGTCGGTGAAAGTTTTTTTCATAAGGAACTCAAGCCCGAGGTTGAGTCGCCTGGATGGTTTATATTTTAGTCCTACACCGATCGGAAGATTGAGTGCGGCTCCGAGACGTCCGTCGGCACGCCATGCGGTGATACCGATACCGGCGGTGATGTAGGGGGAGATACGTTGCAGTTTCCTGTAAGATTCTCCCATGCCATAGCTGAAGAAATTGAATTCAGCCAATTCGCCCAGCTCAAAGAATGTGGTGGAGAACCGATATGTTTTATCATCCGGAAACACGTTTGTCATACCGGAGGAATCCCCTCTCAGTCCACCCACATAGAAATTCGATTTGAAAGCCCATCGGGGATTTGCTATGTAGCGGAGCATAAGTTCCAGGTCCCATGAGGGGGATGACCAGAGAGAGGAGGTATTGGCATCGCCGAGATAACCTGTGATTCCAAGTCCGCCTCCGGCGTCAAACCTGTAATCTTCCTGGCAGTGAGCCGGAAGAATAGAGGTCAGGAGCAGAAGAGCGGTGAGGAACGCCTTCATCAGAATATGGGGGTGAAAGCAAGTTTGGTGAGCACACCTCTCCAGATAGATGTAGACAGTCTGCCGTCGGCTCCATAGCCACCGATTATGTAGATATAGGGACATTCCCATGAGATGTCATATCCATCGAGTGTATAGGCGGGAGTGAGCCAGCGTCCTGTTTTCTGTGAGGGTGTGGTGGTCCAATAGTCGTTGAGATTGGCCGACAGTTCTGATGATATCACCAAACCTTGAGCCCCTTGAAGGAGAGGAACATAGTCAGGGAGCTGCATGAGCGATGATCCCGGACGCCAAGTGATACCGTTGTCGTATGAATAATACACAGTATCATTGAAAGTTCCGTCAGCCTTTTCACCCCCGATCAGGAGCCAGGCCTCTGTGTCGTAGGGATGAAAAATATCGGAGAGTTTACGGTTGTTGAAATAGTTGATAAGGAGGGGCGCTTTCACTGCCGGGCCCGAGATATCATCTATCTTTGCCCATACCGAGCCGTCGAACGCCCAGGTGGCATCTGAGAAAGTCATGTCGGGCAATTCGCCGCCGACAAAGAACACGGTAGGCTCCTTAGCCCATTTGGTGGAGAGCTGCACCAGCTCGCTTCTTCCGGAAAGCGGGAAATCAGGTTCTACTTCCGTATCGCTTATAAGGTCGTTGGCCGGATAATGGCAGTGGATGAGACCATCGTCGGTTTGTTTGACTCCGAGCACGGAATTCATGTAAGGCCCGATGAGGGTAACCCAGGTCTCTCCGGTATCAGTCCAGCCCGTGCCACCTGAAGTAGTGTACAGGTGACCTTCTTTATCCAACATGTAGAGGTCATTCTCGATAGCGACGAGAGTGGACAAATCGGGATTAAAGGAGGGGAACCAGGAAACTCCATGTGTATAACCCTCATTAAAATCCTCGCAATGGTAGGTGTAATAACGCCCATTCTCTCCTTCCAGATATGTCAGGATTTCATCGTTGTATTGAAGAGTGCGCTGGCTTACGGGATCCGAGTCGATATAGGGAAGTTTAGCCACAGCCATCTTATCCCACATCAGGGAATCGGGAGACTGCTTATGGACGTTTACCTTTATATCGTATGTATACTCGGTCTGCTGGTCGTAGGCTGTGACTTTCAGGGCAACCTTCTTTGTGAAGTCGATACTGTCATTGCCATTCTCAAGATAGTTGAAAGTCCGGTCTTCCTTACCATCTTCACTGACCACTATCTGTGCCTTAGACATGGTGTTTGTGAATGTCACCACAGGGATAAGACGCGAGATATCTGTGCCGAGCGGAAGAGAGTCGGCATTGAAAATGACACCACGGTTAAGGTCTACAGAGAAGAAAACCGAATCGAGATTAGTCAGGATTTTTGTATCGGCCTTAAGACTGAAACTCTTCACTGCCACGGTGGAAAGAGTGACAGCTATTTCTTCGGTCTCCTCCTTTTTTTCATTACAAGAAGTAGCCGATCCCAGAAGCAACAAGGCTGCCGGAATCAGTAGAGACGATTTGTTGATAAGTGATTTTTTCACTATTGTTGACGTTGGTTAGGGTGTGAAGCGCGAGGGGGTAAAGTATGTAGGCCTCACGCACCGCACTTGTTACAATCTGCAAAATTAGTATTTCTTGGTGAAATATTCAGCAGAAAAGCTTCACATTTTAACTATTAAGTTTTTTTTATAGCTTTTTAACGTCTGAAACGCGTAATGACATTATCTCTGCATTGTTCTTGACTTACCATCTTCAGATCAGGTGGAAGCATCGGTGCACGCAGACCGGAGCCGAGTGTGACGGGTGCAGTCTCAATGCGGATTTCATCATACAGATTTTCGCGCAAGAAACTTTCAAGCAATGTCGGGCCTCCCTCAATCATAATGGAGTTTATCCCATCCTTCCTGACCCTCTGCATGAGATCGTGGAGATTCTCATCATGACCACATTCAATTCGCATGGGGTTGTTTCCGGCCCACAGACGCACGTCGAGACGAGGCTTGTCAATCCTTAAAGTGTTGGAGCCTACCATTATGGCCTGACTTCGGGCTCTCTCACGGTGCATCCATACTGATGAAAGTGGGTTGGATAACCTCACCGGACAAGGTTTTCCATTCTCATCAAAAGCAGCCATAAAGCCGTCGGCGCTCTGTGCCCATTTAAGTTGAATCCAGGGTCGGGGATTCAACTGGGCTGTCATGAAGCGGGAGTTTATATCAAGACATTCCTCCAACAGCACATTTTCCGTGACCTCGATGCCTGCATCACGTAACATACGGATGCCGCGGCCTGCAACGAGGGGATTGGGATCGGGAGCTCCGACAACCACATGCGGTATCCCTGTTTCTATAATCAGCTTGGAGCAAGGCGGTGTTTTCCCATAATGGGAACAAGGTTCGAGGGTGACGTATATGGTAGCTTCTTTGAGCAACGGTCTGTCAGCCTCACTTACCGAAGCGATGGCGTTGACTTCAGCATGAGGCCCCCCGAAAGTGCGGTGATAACCTTCACCGATGATACGGTCACCGGCGACGACAACAGCCCCCACCATAGGGTTGGGGGCTGTACGTCCTTCGCCGCCACGGGCCAGTTGCAAGGCCCTGCGCATATATTTCTCGTGCATGGCAAATGAAAAAGATTATCACTTGCTTTCGAAACCTCTCAGACGAAGAATGGCGTGAGAATCAGGTTTGTGGCCACGGAAACTCTCGAAGAGCACCATAGGATCTTCGGTGTCGCCGCTTTCAAGGATATATTTTTTATATTTCTCTGCATTCTTTTTGTCAAAAGCACCCTTTTCCTCAAACTGTTCCCAGGCGTCGGCCTCGAGTACCTGGCTCCAGAGGTAAGTGTAATAACCGGATGCATATCCGTCGTCACCGAAGATGTGTTTGAAATAAGGAGAACGATAGCGGTAGGTGATTTCTTCGGGCATTCCGATTTTCTCAGCGAAAGCTGCTTCGAAACCGGGCACATTTACATTCTCACCGTCGGTCTGACCCCATGCGAGGTCGAGAAGAGCCGCACCGGCAAGTTCTGTAGTTACGAAACCCTGATTGAATTTTGAGGAGGCGTTGAGTTTCTCTACAAGTTCATCAGGTATAACCTCTCCGGTCTTATAGTGACGGGCGTATTCCTTAAGAAGCTCGGGTGTCCATGCGAAATGTTCGTTAAGCTGAGAGCTGAGCTCCACATAGTCGCGATCGACATTAGTGCCCGCTATAGAACGATAGGGAGCTTGCGACAGGATCGATTGGAGAGCGTGACCGAACTCATGGAAAGTGGTTTCCACCTCATCAATAGTGAGGAGAGCCGGGGTGTCGCCTGCGGGACGGGTAAAATTGCCTACATTATAAACGATGGGGCGGCGGTTGCCATCCTCATAGAGACCGCAGCTCTGGAGCTGTTCCATCCAGGCGCCCTGACGCTTTGATGAGCGGGGGAAATAGTCAGTCATGAATACAGCCACATGCTCGCCTGTCTTGGCATCCTGCACTTCATAGACGGTCACTTCATCCATATACTTGGGAGCGTCAGGCATCTCCACCATCTTGATATCGTAAAGTTTCTCTGCGGCTAAGAATAGACCCTTAAGCACGTTGTCGAGGGCAAAATACTGACGCACTTCATTCTCGTCGATATCATATTTCTGTTTCTTCACTTTCCCTGCGTAATAGTAATAATCCCAAGGAGCGATTTTGAAACCACCGTTTTCAGCATCTACGATAGCCTGCATGTCGGCCACTTCCTCGTGGCTGCGTTTCACTGCCGGCTCAAAAACCTGGAGAAGCAAGTCATTGGCAGCTTCAGGAGTCTTGGCCATAAC
>WFLX010077120.1_pt1 | contig 31210 bp, 38 predicted proteins | sample 4967041 | NCBI WGS metagenome assembly WFLX01 (sample SAMN12857096, study PRJNA449069) | gut metagenome | isolation source: stool from male and female vole | host: Microtus ochrogaster | place: USA:Florida | collected 2017
TTTCCGCCCTTTACCTTGAATGCTGCTGCTGCGGATGCAGAGAAAGCATGTACTTCCACATCAACCTTGGCTGCGAGTTCACCCTTACCAAGCATCTTCACAATCTGATTCTTGTGTACTCGACCTGCTGCGATGAGTTCTGCTATGCCAATTTTTGTGAGATTCTTTTCCTCAGCAAGCTGCTGGATAAGGTCAAGGTTGATTGCCTTGTACTCAACATGGTTAATGTTCTTGAAACCAAACTTAGGAACACGACGCTGGAGAGGCATCTGACCACCTTCGAAGCCAATCTTCTTCTTGTAACCAGAACGTGCCTTAGCACCCTTGTGACCGCGAGTAGAGGTACGACCCTTACCTGAGCCATAACCACGACCAACGCGCTTGCCATTATGAGTAGCGCCTGCTGCGGGTTGCAAATTATATAATTCCATTTTAAATCTGAATTTAATGTGTTAATTACGTTAGTCAATCACTTCAACAAGGTGTGCAACCTTGCGAATCATACCACGCAAAGATGGAGAATCCTCACGCTCAACGACCCTATTTATCTTACCGAGACCAAGAGACTCAAGAGTGCTCTTCTGGTCAATTGGACGACCAGCCTGGCCCTTCACTTGCTTAATCTTGATTGTTGCCATGATTCTATCTCCTTATCCTTTAAATACTTTTGTCAAATTAACACCACGGTTCTGTGCCACGGTTTTTGCATCACGCATGCTAGCAAGAGCCTCAATAGTAGCTTTCACAAGATTGTGAGGGTTAGATGAACCCTTTGACTTTGCCAACACGTCAGTAATACCAACACTCTCCAATACTGCACGCATTGCGCCACCTGCCACAACCCCAGTACCTTCTGAAGCAGGCATGATAAGCACACGAGCACCACCAANCTNTGCATAANCCTCATGGGGAACAGTGCCCTNGNGCACAGGAACCTTCACCAGTTTCTTCTTAGCAGCTTCAACACCCTTTGCAATAGCAGCTGTAACTTCACCAGCCTTACCAAGACCATAGCCAATAACACCGTTACCATCACCTACCACAACGATGGCTGCGAATGTGAATGTACGACCACCCTTGGTAACCTTAGTAACACGATTAATAGCAACCAAGCGGTCTTTCAGCTCAGCATCGTTTTGTACTTTAACTTTGTTTACCATAATCGCATTTAAAATTTAAGTCCAGCATTACGGGCAGCATCTGCCACTTTCTTAACTCTACCATGGTACAAGTAACCATTACGATCAAACACAACAGCAGTAATTCCTGCTTCAATTGCCTTCTTGGCAACCATCTCGCCAACCTTCTCTGCCTGTTCAGACTTGTTCATCTTCTCAAGACCAAGTGAAGATGCAGCAACGAGGGTCTTTTGTGCGTCGTCATCAATTATCTGAACGTAAATCTGCTTGTTACTTCTGAACACACTCATGCGTGGGCGTTCAGCGGTACCAGAAATTTTATTACGTACTCTATATTTAATCTTGATACGTCTTTCAATCTTTGTAATCATACTCTTGTCAATTTAATTATTTAGCACTTGCAGATTTACCAGACTTTCTTCTAATCACTTCACCTTGGAAGCGAATGCCCTTACCCTTGTATGGCTCAGGCTTACGGAAAGTACGAATCTTAGCACAAACGAGTCCAAGCAACTGCTTGTCACATGACTCGAGCATGATAAGAGGATCCTGATTTCTCTCTGACTTTGTTTCAACCTTAATTTCCTTAGGAAGTTCAAACACAATCGCATGAGAAAAGCCAAGTGCNAACTCAAGAACGTTGNCNTGATTCGACACACNGTAACCGACACCTACAATCTGAAGAGNCTTCTTATAGCCCTCAGAAACACCGACTACCATGTTATTCACAAGCGAACGATACAATCCGTGGAATGCATGACGCTGCTTAGTGTTATCCTGCATCAGTTCTTCATTCTCCTCCATTGTCAACTTGCCGTCCTCGATAGTAACCTTAATTGCAGGGTTTACATACTGGCTGAGTTCGCCTTTAGGACCTTTTACAGTTACAATGTCATCCTTATGAGTAATAGTCACTCCAGCAGGAATAATAATAGGTAATTTACCAATTCTAGACATTATATATCCTCCTTAATTAATATACATAGCAAAGCACTTCACCACCCACCTTGAGTTCAGAAGCCTCTTTGTCTGTCATAACACCTTTGGATGTGGATACAACGGCTATACCCAATCCGTTTATTACACGTGGCATGTCCTTGTAACCAGTGTACTTACGAAGACCTGGACGAGAAACACGCTTCAAGCACTGAATAGCACTTACTTTGGTCTGAGGGTCATACTTAAGAGCAATCTTTATGCTGCCCTGAGGTCCCTCTTCGATGAACTTGTAGTTCAAAATGTAACCTTTGTCGAAGAGAATCTTCGTGATTTCCTTCTTCAGGTTTGAGGCTGGAACTTCTACAACCTTGTGCTTTGCCATGATTGCATTTCTCAACCTCGTAAGATAATCAGCTATTGGATCTGTCATAATAGAATTAAATTAATCGGAAAACGCTTTTGAAAATCCGACAATATTTAACATTAAATTAAAACTTTTTTACTTAGCTTTACCAGTGAAGGAGCTTAATCCTCCAGACTGCTTTCCTCCACCGTTTCTTAGAAACAAAGTATCTTTTGGTTACCCCCGAACTGGTAACCATCAGATTTTTGTTTACTAAATTAAGGAACTGATAACCGCAATTTACCAGCTTGCCTTCTTCACGCCTGGGATTAAACCAGCAGATGCCATCTCACGAAACTGGATACGAGAGAGACCAAACTGACGCATATAACCTCTGGGACGTCCAGTAATCTTACAACGATTGTGCAGACGGATAGGATTTGCATTTGCAGGGATTGCCTGTAGCGAACGAGCTGCCTCATATGCCTTCATTGGATCCTCTGCTGTTGCAATAACCTTCTTTAGAGCGACACGCTTAGCGGCATACTTTGCGACGAGTTTTGCACGCTTCACTTCACGTGCTTTCATTGATTCCTTTGCCATTTCTATTTACTTTTTAGCGTCCTTAAATGGAAGACCGAATGCCTTGAGGAGTGCATAACCCTCTTCATCAGTCTTAGCAGAAGTCACAAACGTGATATTCATACCCGTAATCTTATCGACTTGGTCAATATTAATCTCAGGGAAGATAATTTGCTCAGTAATACCAAGTGTATAGTTACCACGACCGTCAAACTTTGACTCAATACCCTTAAAATCGCGGATACGAGGAAGTGAGACACGAATCAATTTCTCAAGGAATTCATACATACGCTCACGACGGAGAGTCACCATCACACCAATAGGCATCTGCTTACGGAGACGGAAGTTAGAAATATCCTTCTTTGATTTCGTTGCAACAGGTTTCTGACCTGTAATCTGAGCAATCTCGTTCATTGCAACTTCAATAACCTTCTTATCAGCAGTCGCCATACCAAGACCTTGGTTAACCACAATCTTCTTCAATACAGGNATCTGCATNGGTGAAGAGTAGTTGAACTNCTTCATCANTGCTGNAGCTATTTGCTNTGNATATACATTCTTCAATTNTNCAGTANTACTNNTGACAATTCCTCCCCTGACTTTTTAGCGTAACGAACCAACTTACCATTATCCCCAATCCTACGACCGATACGAGTGGCTTTACCTGTCTTCGGGTCAAGAACATTCAGATTAGAGATATGGACAGGAGCTTCCTTTTCAATGATACCTCCCTGTGGGTGTGCAGCACTTGGCTTCGTGCTCTTCTTTACGATATTCACACCCTCGACAATTGCACGCTTCTTCTCAACAAGAACTTTGGTGACCTTACCAGTCTTACCCTTGTTATCGCCAGCGTTCACGTACACCATGTCGCCTTTCTTTATATGTAACTTACTCATTGCCGTGTTTACTTTTAATGATTAAAGTACTTCGGTAGCCAAAGAAACCACCTTCATGTTTGCAGCACGGAGTTCGCGAGCCACAGGGCCAAAGATACGGCTACCTCTCATTTCACCTGCATTGTTCAGAAGAACACATGCATTGTCATCAAAACGAATATAAGAACCGTCTGCACGACGCACTTCTTTCTTCGTACGAACGATAAGAGCCTTTGACACAGAACCCTTCTTAATCTCACTCGTAGGAATAGCACTCTTAACTGCTACGACAATCACGTCTCCTACAGTAGCATAGCGACGTCTTGTACCGCCTAAAACACGAATACAAAGCACTTCGCGAGCACCGCTGTTATCAGCAACCTGCAATCTTGATTCTACTTGTATCATATTTACTTAGCTCTTTCAACAATTTGTACTAATCTCCATCTCTTGGTTTTGCTCAATGGACGAGTTTCCATAATAAGAACAGTGTCACCGATATTGGCCTCATTCTTCTCGTCGTGAGCATGGTATTTCTTTGTCTTTTGGACAAACTTACCATATATAGGGTGCTTTTCCTTAAACTTAGCAGACACTACGATGGTCTTGTCCATCTTGTCGCTAGTCACGATACCCTGTCTTTGCTTTCTTAAATTTCTTACTTCCATCTCAATACTTTATTTATTACGCTGGCTAAGCTCGCCTTTCATGCGTGCGATGTCGTGACGCAATTTCTTAATCTGAGAATTATCAGCAAGCGGAGAAATGCTATGGTTGAACTTCATGTTGTTCAGATTCGCAACCTCCACCTTGATACGCTCAGCGAGTTCTTCTGTTGTCAGTTCTCTAATCTCTGAAATTTTCATAATTAAGCGTTTTTATCGTAATCACGACGTACAACAAACTTTGTAGTAGTAGGAAGTTTCTGTGCACCGAGTCGGAGAGCCTCCTTGGCGATGTCGTAAGAAACACCTTCAATCTCGAAAAGAATACGACCAGGCTTTGCTGGGAATACATACTGATATGGATCACCCTTACCTTTACCCATTCGGACATCAGCAGGCTTCTTCGTGATTGGCTTGTCAGGGAAGATACGAATCCAAACCTGACCTTGACGCTGCATATAACGCGTAATAGCAACACGGGCAGCCTCAATCTGACGAGCAGTAATCCATTTTGTCTCAAGTGCCTTAATGCCAAAGCTACCGAAAGCGAGTTCTGTACCTCGGTGAGAGACACCCTTCCAACGACCGCGACCTTTTTGCGGTCTTCTATATTTTTGTCTTTTTGGCTGTAACATAATTAATGTCTTCTATAAGCTGCGCCTTNNCANGATTTCTCATGCTTAGGTCCGCAACNAAGTTNATCAATTGCGGTTATTAGACTTTCTGTTTCTGANACGACGTCCACCAGCGTTATTGCCACCACGAGCAGATTCCTTTTGCTGAGAGAAATTAGGGGTAAGATCCTGCTTTCCGAACTTCTCACCACGGCAAATCCAAACCTTGATGCCAAGGAGACCAACCTTTGTGAGCGCCTCTGCAAGACAATAGTCTATATCCGCACGAAGTGTGTGCAGAGGTGTACGTCCCTCCTTGAACATTTCGCTACGAGCAATTTCAGCACCATTGNGACGACCAGAAATCTGTACCTTAATACNTTNTGCACCAGAACGCATTGTGNTTGCAATAGCAGTCTTAACAGCACGACGATAGGCAATCTTGCCTTCAATCTGACGCGCAATGTTATTTGCAACAATTACAGCATCAAGTTCTGGACGCTTAATCTCATAGATATTAATCTGAACATCCTTGTCTGTCACTTTCTTAAGTTCCTTCTTCAGTGCCTCCACTTGTTCACCACCCTTACCGATGATAAAACCTGGACGAGCCGTACAGATTGTGANANTNACGAGTTTNAAAGTANGTNCAATGNCAATNTTGGAAACGCTTGCCTNTGCAAGNCGCNCATTAAGGTACTTGCGGATTTTGCTGTCCTCAAGGAGGTTGTCACCAAAATCATTTCCGCCGAACCAGTTAGAATCCCAACCTCTTACAATACCGAGGCGGTTGCTTATTGGATTACATTTTTGTCCCATAATTACTTTTCCTCATTAGTTTTAGCGTCCACGAAGACGGTGATGTGGTTAGAACGCTTACGAATCCTGTAACCACGTCCCTGAGGGGCTGGTCTCATACGCTTGAGAGTTACACCTTCATCAACAAAAATCTTAGAGATGTAGAGTTCCCCGTTTTCAGCCTTGCGGGCATTCTTCTGTTCCCAGTTAGCGATAGCAGAGCGAAGCACCTTCTCAACGTCCTTTGCAGCATCCTTGCTGTTGAACTTGAGCGTTGCAAGAGCCTTGCCCACTTCCATTCCGCGCACAAGATCCGCAACATAGCGCATCTTACGTGGCGAAGAAGGAACATCGCGACGACTGGCGAAATAGACAGTCTTTTTGGCCTCTTTAATCTTCTCAGCCATTAATTTTTTTCTTGCTCCCATTATATAGTTGTCTTTTTTACTTGGTTGAAGCCTGTTCTACAATTACTTCTTCTTGTTACCTGCGTGACCACGGAACGTACGAGTAAGCGCAAACTCACCGAGCTTATGACCTACCATATTCTCAGTAATGTAAACAGGAATAAATTTATTACCATTATGTACAGCAATGGTATGCCCCACAAAATCTGGAGATATCATTGAAGCACGAGCCCATGACTTGATAACGCTCTTCTTACCGCTCTCGTTCATAGCGAGAACCTTTTTCTCGAGCTTCACATTGATATATGGACCTTTTTTTAACGAACGACTCATATTCTGTTAACTTTATTTGTTACGTCTTTCAATAATGTACTTGTTTGACTGCTTCTTTGGTGCGCGAGTCTTAAGACCCTTAGCGTAAAGACCGTTACGTGAACGTGGGTGTCCACCAGTATGGCGTCCTTCACCACCACCCATTGGGTGATCAATTGGGTTCATTACAACACCACGGTTGTGAGGACGACGACCGAGCCAACGGCTACGACCCGCCTTACCAGAAGATTCCAGTGCATGGTCTGAATTGCTTACGCTACCAATAGTTGCGCGGCAAACTGAAAGCACCTTACGAATTTCGCCTGAAGGGAGCTTGATGACACAATAGCGACCTTCACGTGAAGTTAACTGAGCAAAATTGCCTGCAGAACGAACCATCTTCGCCCCCTGTCCTGGACGCAGCTCGATATTGTGAATCACAGTACCGACTGGGATGTTCTCAAGTGGAAGCGTGTTGCCAAGGTCTGGAGCAGCCTCTGGACCCGACATGATGGTTGCGCCTACCTGCAATCCGTTAGGAGCAACAATGTAACGTTTTTCACCATCAGCATAGAAGACAAGAGCGATACGCGCAGAGCGGTTTGGATCATACTCAATAGTCTTCACAACTGCAGGAATTCCGTCCTTTTCTCTCTTGAAATCGACAATACGAATCAAACGCTTATGACCGCCACCTCTATAGCGGACAGTAATCTGACCGGAATTATTACGTCCGCCAGTGCTGCGCTTACCGAAAACAAGAGTTTTTTCTGGTACCGATGTAGTAACATCATCAAAAGTACCAATAGCCTTGTGTCTCTGACCAGGAGTTACTGGTCTAAATTTACGAATACCCATTTTTTATTAAATGTTACTATAGAAATCGATAGTTTCGCCATCTTTCAAGGTAACGATAGCTTTCTTAAAAGCCTTTGTCTTACCCTTGATAACACCAGCCTTAGTGTAACGGCTCTTACGCTTACCAGCGTAGTTCATGGTGTTAACCGAAACCACATTAACGTTATACTTAGCTTCTATTTCTTTCTTAATCTCAATCTTATTGGCAGAAGGAAGCACGATGAAGCCGAACTTATTGTTCTGCTTCTCTGTTATCGCTGTCATCTTCTCTGTAACCAACGGTTTTACGATATACGCCATAGCTGTACCTCCTTACTTGTTAAAAGTTTCATCAACCAATTTAAGCGCATTTTCAGTCATGACAAGTACATTTGCATTCATCACCTTATAGGTATTGAGCGCACTTGCTGTCATAACTTCCACACGCTGGATGTTACGGATTGACAAATTTACATTCTTTTTAACTTCTGACAAAACAATGAGTGTCTTCTTGCCCTCAACTTTAAGGTTATTTAACATAGCAACGCCATCTTTCGTCTTTGGAGCCTCGAAATCGAAATCCTCAACGACAATGATAGCATTTTGCTGTGCTTTGTATGAAAGAGCACTCTTACGAGCAAGAGCCTTCACTTTCTTGTTCAACTTAAACCAATAGTCACGAGGACGTGGACCGAAGACACGACCACCACCACGAAGCAGAGGAGACTTGATGTCGCCACGACGCGCACCGCCACCACCTTTCTGACGAATCAGCTTACGAGTAGAGCCTGAAATTTCGCTTCTTTCCTTAGACTTGTGAGTACCCTGACGCTGAGCAGCGAGATACTGATTCACTGCGAGGTAGATACAATGGTCATTAGGTTCAATTCCAAAAATGGCATCGTTCAGAACCACCTTCTTTCCGGTGTCCTCGCCCTTGATATTTAATACAGAAACTTCCATGTGCTTACTTCTTGATTAAAACGATTGAACCTTTGCAGCCTGGCACACTGCCTTTCAAGAGAAGGAGATTGTGCTCAGGAACCACCTTAATTACCTGAAGGTTGTGTGTAGTCACCTGCTCGTTGCCCATCTGACCCGCCATTGGCACGTTCTTGAACACACGAGAAGGAGTGGCACAAGCACCAATAGAACCTGGCTTGCGCAGACGGTCGTCTTGACCGTGCGTAGCTTGACCTACACCACCGAAACCATGACGCTTTACGACGCCCTGGAATCCTTTACCCTTAGAGGTACCTGTCACATCAACGTAAGCAGTATCGTTAAAAAGTTCGACTGTGATTACGTCACCGAGGTTATACTCCTCGTCATAAATGAACTCGGCCAAGTGTCTCTTTGGTGTTGTACCTGCTTTCTTGAAGTGACCCATCATCTGCTTGGTAGTGTGCTTTTCCTTTTTGTCTTGGAAACCCACCTGAACAGCAGCATAGCCATCCTTCTCTACAGTTTTAACCTGAGTTACAACACAAGGACCTACTTCGATAACAGTGCATGGCATATTCTTGCCCTCGGCACTGAAAACGGATGTCATTCCGATTTTTCTTCCAATTAATCCTGGCATTTCAATATAACTTTTAATTGTTCCCTAATACTTATCAAACCTTAATCTCAACCTCAACACCGCTGGGGAGTTCGAGTTTCATGAGTGCATCAACAGTCNTGGTTGTAGAACNNTNGATGTCAATCAGTNTCTTGTANGTGCTCAGTTCAAACTGNTNACGAGACTNCTTGTTCACGAATGTAGAACGGTTCACAGTGAAGATGCGCTTGTGTGTTGGGAGTGGAATAGGACCGCTCACAATAGCATCTGTTGCTTTCACAGCTTTCACAATCTTCTCTGCTGATTTATCAACGAGATTGTGGTCGTAAGACTTAAGCTTGATACGAATTTTTTGCTGACTCATTTGTTTAACTTATTAAGTAATGAATATATACAAGGAAGAGGGTATGCAGACAAAGAGTCGTTTGCTCGTCTGCATCCCTTATCCCTTTCTCAATTATACAAGATCCACGCGACCATTGCACTCCTGCAGCACAGCCTTAGCGATAGAGCTTGACACTGGAGCATGGTGGTCATACTGCATTGAAGAAGTTGCGCGACCAGAAGTGATAGTACGGAGTGCTGTTACATAGCCGAACATCTCACCCAGTGGAACCATGGCTTTCACAATGCGAGCACCAGAACGGGCATTATCCATACCCTCCACCTGACCGCGACGCTTGTTCAAGTCACCAATCACGTCACCCATGTTCTCCTCAGGAGTAACAACCTCGAGCTTCATGATAGGCTCCATCAGCACAGGCTTAGCCTGAGCACAAGCGTTCTTGTATGCCTGACGAGCTGCAATCTCGAATGACAATTGGTCAGAGTCAACCGGGTGGAAGCTACCATCCACGAGGGTCACTTTGAGGCTGTCCATTGGGAAGCCGCCAAGCACACCATTCTTCATTGACTCAGCAAAGCCCTTCTGCACAGCTGGAATGAATTCCTTAGGCACGTTACCGCCCTTCACCTCGTCAACGAACTGCAAACCAGTTCCTTCAAAATCCTCATCTACAGGACCAACGTTCACGATGATGTCAGCGAACTTACCACGACCACCCGACTGCTTCTTGTACACCTCGCGGAGGTTCACCGTCTTCGTAATAGACTCCTTGTAGTTCACCTGAGGCTTACCTTGGTTACATTCTACCTTGAACTCACGCTTCAAACGGTCAATGATGATATCGAGGTGAAGCTCACCCATACCTGAAATCACCGTCTGACCAGACTGTTCGTCAGTCCTCACCGTAAAGGTCGGGTCCTCTTCTGCCAATTTCTGCAAACCTACAGAAAGCTTATCGAGGTCCTTCTGAGTCTTTGGCTCCACAGCAATACCAATCACTGGATCAGGGAAGTCCATTGACTCAAGAACAATTGGAGCATCCTCGTCGCAGAGTGTGTCACCAGTGTGAATATCTTTCAGACCAACCACTGCACCGATGTCACCTGCTGCGATTTCCTCTACAGGGTTCTGGTGGTTAGAGTGCATCTGGAACAAACGTGAAACACGCTCCTTCTTGCCCGAACGGGTATTGAAGATGTAAGAACCAGCTTCAACCTTACCAGAATATACACGGATGAATGTCAGACGACCTACGTATGGGTCTGTGGCAATCTTGAATGCAAGTGCAGAAGTCTTGTCATCCTCTGATGGCTTGCGGTCCTCTTCCTCCTTCGTTGATGGGTTTGTACCCACGATGTTAGGAGTATCGATTGGAGCGGGCAGGAATGCGCACACATAGTCAAGCAATGTCTGCACGCCCTTATTCTTGAACGAAGAGCCACACAGCATAGGAGTACACTCCAATGCGAGGGTTGCCTTACGGAGAGCGCGAATGCACTCATCCTCTGTGATGGTAGAAGGGTCATCAAAGAACTTCTCCATGAGTTCGTCATCGAACTCAGCCACAGCCTCAAGCATCTTTCCACGCCATTCTTCAGCCTCAGCCTGAAGGTCAGCGGGAATTTCCTCAACGTCATAGTCAGCACCCAGCGACTCATCGTGCCACAGGATAGCCTTCATCTTGATAAGGTCAACCACGCCCTTGAAGTTTTCCTCTGCACCAATTGGAATCACCACGGGAACAGCCTTAGCACCCAGCACTTCCTTCATCTGGCGAACCACCTCAAAGAAGTCAGCACCCGAACGGTCCATCTTGTTCACGTAGCCAATACGTGGCACATTGTACTTATCAGCCTGACGCCATACAGTCTCTGACTGAGGCTCCACACCACCTACTGCACAATAAGTAGCCACGGCGCCGTCAAGCACACGGAGTGAACGTTCCACCTCGGCAGTGAAGTCCACGTGTCCCGGAGTATCAATCAGATTGAACTTATATTTGTTGCCATTCCAAGTCCAGTAAGCTGTTGTTGCAGCAGATGTGATAGTGATACCACGCTCCTGCTCCTGAGCCATCCAGTCCATGGTAGCAGCGCCATCGTGCACCTCACCCAGNNTGTGCGTCTTACCTGTGTANNACAGGATACGCTCTGATGTGGTAGTCTTACCAGCATCAATGTGGGCCATGATACCGAAGTTACGCGTAAGATGCAAATCTTGCTTAGCCATATTCAGTTTTCTTTTTACCTATTTGTGTGAATGAATAAGTTGATTAGAAGCGGAAGTGCGCGAATGCACGGTTAGCCTCAGCCATGCGGTGCATGTCCTCCTTACGCTTGAAGGCACCACCCTGCTCATTGAAGGCATCCATGATTTCAGCAGAGAGCTTGTCTGCCATGCTCTTGCCCGAACGCTTGCGAGCGAAAGCAATCATGTTCTTCATTGAGATGGCTTCCTTACGATCCGCACGGATTTCAGTTGGCACTTGGAATGTGGCACCACCGATACGACGGCTCTTCACCTCCACCTGCGGAGTGATGTTGTCGAGGGCCTTCTTCCAGATTTCCAGTGGAGACTTCTCCTCGTTCTTCATCTTGTTCTCTACATTCTTGAGCGCAGTGTAGAAGATGGTGTATGCCACGCTCTTCTTTCCGTCGTACATGAGGTTGTTAACGAACTTGGTCACCTTCACATCCCCATACACTGGATCAGGAAGTACCACACGCTTCTTTGGTTTAGCTTTTCTCATTTTTTTGTTTGATTTAATCTTTCTTTAGTCTGAGGCTGCATATTGTGTGTGTCTTCAACGCCCACTTTGAGGGGCATTTACTCAACCCTTCAAGCATTTCCGTCAAACCAAACGATGTGAAAAAACTTCAGTTTCTTGTTGTTACGTAAGAAATAAGGATTACTTCTTAGCCTTTGGACGCTTAGCACCATACTTGGAGCGACGCTGTGTGCGGCTTGCTACACCAGCTGTATCGAGCGCACCACGAATGATGTGGTAGCGTACACCTGGAAGGTCCTTCACACGACCACCGCGCACCAGCACGATAGAGTGCTCCTGAAGGTTGTGACCTTCTCCCGGAATGTAGGAGTTCACTTCCTTCTTGTTTGTCAAACGAACACGAGCGACCTTTCTCATCGCTGAATTAGGCTTCTTAGGAGTGGTTGTATAGACGCGCACGCATACACCACGACGCTGTGGGCAAGAATCCAACGCAGGAGACTTGCTCTTATCTACCAACACCTTACGGCCTTTTCTTACCAATTGTTGAATAGTAGGCATTTTGTTTAATTTTTATTGTTATTGTTGAATGATATTCTTCGTCTGTCCGAGCGCCTACCATATTCCTTCCGCCAGAAGGGGAAACCATCCTTTATGGTCAGCTACTCGCTTTGCTTCGTGCCAATATCATGTGCTACAAGCCTTCCCGACCGTCCGTCCAATCCATTTCCCCACAGGAAAACGCCTTGTGCTACACTCAATGTGCCTAACATAGGCACGCACTACTCCAAAAAGTGGTGCAAAGTTACGACTTTTCTGCTATATAGCATATTTTACGAGCAACATTTTTTCATGCTCCAACACGGAAAACCTGAAATTTAGCATTATTTAACACTGCTTGTCGTTTTACAGACACTGCACAAAGCCTAAGCAAAGGACAGATGCCACTCTCCTTCTTCTGTGGCACGTATCCTCCCTTTGACTTCACATTAAGCTCCAAAGGCTCAACTTGTGCAAGTCGAGTCTATTATATACTATATATATGTACGCGTGAAGAAAAAGCCCTTACGCTTCCCCTTTCTTGAGGTTGAAAGGCGCAATGGTGCGACCCTCATTCGATTGCTGCGGTTGCGACAGCCGAATCGTGCCAAACTGCGCCTCATACTTCCTGATGTTGTCTTGCAAGGCAAGCATCAAACGCTTGGCATGCTCTGGAGCCATGATGACACGGCTCTTCACCTGCGCCTTCTGCATGCCAGGCATCATCTGAATAAAATCGGTCACTACCTCGCTGCTTGAGTGTGTGATGAGGGCGAGGTTAGAATACACGCCCTCGGCTACTTCTGGCTTCAGCTCAATCTGAAGCTGCTGGTTGTTGTTATCTCCCATCTTTTTTCTGTTTTATAATGATTATGTTCGTTTCTCTTTCATGCTCATTGATTCCACTCCTTGAATCGTTCAATCACCCGCCGCGGACCATCGCCCACCCATTGGTAGCCATTCCTGCGCTCATAGCCCACCTCCTCCAAATGCTGGCGAGGCACGCCATCACGGTCGCAAAACATCGGCTCTGCCTTTTCAAGGTCATAGAATCGCGCCCACAAGAGCGGCGCACCCTGCTGTTCCGCCAATCGCACGTCGTTCTGTCCGTCCTCGTTCGTATAGCGTTNCAGNACTACATTACACATCGCATGCGCTTCCAGCCACTCCACACCANCCTTCACGGNCGCCTTGACATCTTCCGTCGGATTCTCAATGTCCATCAACAGATTCAAGATGCCACACGTCTCTCCATGTCCCGAAAACGATGGCAGCTCATACGCCCGCGCCTTCACGGGCACAAACGTCTCCTTGTCATGCTGCTGACACCACACCGTCAGCTTACCGAACCTCCAGTCCGCCGTATCAAATGGAATCACCTTTCCCGTATCATCGACGCGAATCTGACAAAACAAAATGCACTGAATCCCTTGTTGGAAAGCCTCCTGACACTTCTTCTTCAACCCTTTATCCACTTCCATATTGATGAACCGCACGGAATCGTTCGCCACATCGCGCAACACCTTTAAGGCATTCACCATCGCCTGGTCGTTGAAAGTTATCTGCGACGAATAGTCCTCATCGCGCTTGGCTGGATAAAACTGGGGGAAACCACCTGTATCATACTGCATAGCCAGCAGATACTCCAACCCACGCCTGAACGACTGGCAATAGCGTGCTTTCTCACGCTTCACCAAATCCTTATCCAACCACACCAAGTTCTCCGCCTGCATCTGTACGATTTGGTCCACAGCCTTGGCAAGACTCTCCATTTCCTTCACCGTAGCACCATTGTCGATGGTCGAGCCGATGCCCGTCTTACGCCACACAGCAGCCTCCTTTTGGTCTGCGCCCTTCAGCCAATCCTGATTCTTGGGCCATCCGCCCGATTTCATCTGATACTTCACAATCGAGTCAGCCAACTGGCGCACNGNCTTCTGAGCCGACACGCCNGATGCCAACAGGCACAGCCCTGCCAACAATCCTATTTGTTTCAAAAAATGCTTCATNNNATCATTTTATTTATTCGTNANATGCAGGAATCGGGTGNTACGCCGTCCCAGACTCTTATCCTTGTTATTGATAAACGTATCCAACATACGTGTTTTGCCATTTAGCGGAATCACATCATAGTCGGCAATGGCAGCAGGAATCAGCGTGCTCCACCCCTCACGCAGCAACACTTCCTCGCCAGTGGAGCGCACCCGAATGATACAGTCGCCCTGAATACACATGCTGATGATAAAGCTGTCGTACTTCATCAGATTTCTATGAAACGGCTCTGTCAGCTCCGTCACCCTCACGGTAAAATAAGGCGAGTCAACAATGCAGGTCGCCCGATTGCTCGGGTCAGCATAGAACGTCCTGTAGTCGTCCTCCACACGGAAGTCCAGCGCCCGTGCNNCCAGTTCCGTATGCAGTTCGCGCGGACATCCATCCATTCCCGGACGATCATAGTCATAAATCCTGTACGTCACATCCGACGACTGCTGCACCTCTGCCAACAAGATGCCGCCACAGATGGCATGCACCCGTCCTGCTGGCAGATANAANACANCGCNCTTCTTCANCTCATGCTNNGCCAAAGNCNCCACTATCGTCCCCTCGCTGACGCGANGCTTGTACTCTTCTGGCGTGATGTCCTCCTTGAAACCTGCATAGAGGAAACTCCCCGGCTTTGCGTCGATGACATACCAGATTTCGCTCTTCCCCATCTTTCCATGCTCTCGCCTCGCCATCTCATCATTGGGGTGTACCTGAATGCTCAAATCCTGCTCCGCATCAATAAACTTCACCAGCAAAGGGAGCTTTCCCCCGTATTTCCGNGCCACCGTCTCACCCAAGACATGCGCTGGCGAAGTACTGATGACACCAGCAAGGTCTTTACCTGCAAACACACCATTGCTCACCACGCTCATGCCCGAAGGCACAACGCTCACCTCCCAACTCTCACCTATCGGCTCATCGGTCTGCGGCAACTCCTTATAAGGACACAAACGCTTACCGCCCCACACCACAGGGTGCAGATTCGGTTCAAAAAGCAACGGGTACAGATGGGGCATACGTCATTCAACTATTGGAATGCAAAGATAAGGAATAAACAAAAAACAGGAAAGAAAATGAAACTAAATGTTTACTGACCTGTTCACTCCATCAAGTTACTCATTATCACAACACCCATGAAGGGCAACAATTATTCCTCACCATCACGAGAGTCTTCGCCCCACCATGTGTGACTCTACGTCCACACCCTGCGCGAAATAATACGCTCACCCTGCGCATATTATTTCGCGCAGGGTGAACGATAAGACATGCGCAGGGTGCGCGCTTTAAGTCATGTGCTTCGCTTTCAACAACAAGGAATGGAACACGAGAGAAAAAGACAGAGGGCAGCACGATGTGCTGCCCTCTGTTAATGAGTATTAGGAAGTAAACGTGTGCTTACTTGAAGATGTTCTTCAGGATTTCGTTGGTCACTCGCTTAGTGGCTGTGGTGGCGGCTGTCTTGGCGGCTGAACCGAGAATGGAACTGGCTGATGAGTTGCTCTTCTTGGAGGTTTTGTGGGTGGAAGTCGTCTTCTTTGCTGCAGAGGTACTACGCGACGAGCCACCAGCGATGGTCTTGCCCACTTCGTTGCCAACCTGACGACCCACAGAACCCAGCACAGCACCTATCAGTGTGCCAAAGATGGTGCGCTTCCACATGCTGGAACTCTTGGCTTTCTCCTTGGCGGCACGTTCCTGCTGCTTGCGCAAAAGTTCGGCTTCTTTCTCGTCTTGCTTGCGCTGGCGTTCAGCCTCCTTTTCCGCCTCTTTCTGTCGTTTGGTCTCCTCCTTCTGACGCAACATTTCGGCGGCTTCGGCATCCTCGCGCTGCTTCTGGGCCATGAGCACTTCGTAGGCACTCTCGCGGTCGTAGAACGATGCGTACTCCTTGATGCGGTCTGGAGCGGCATTCTGAACGTCGAGACGCTGCCCGTCGGTCACAGCACCTATCTGACTGAGAGGGAAGAGCATGTTGGCACGCTGCACGACGGTGGGCGCACCCTTCTCGTCGAGCACGGACACGAGGGCTTCTCCTGTACCCAGCTCCATGATGACCTCTTCAGTGCTGAACTTGGGGTTGACGCGGAAAGACTGCGCTGCCACACGAACGGCTTTTTGGTCTTTGGGCGTGTAGGCACGGAGCGCATGCTGGATGCGGTTGCCGAGCTGCCCGAGGATAGCATCGGGGATGTCGGATGGCGACTGAGAAATGAAATAGATGCCCACGCCTTTGGAGCGTATCAGGCGGATGACCTGCTCCAACTTATCAATCATCGCTTTCGACGTGTTGTCGAAGAGCATGTGAGCCTCATCGAAGAAGAAGACGAGTTTCGGTAACTCTTGGTCGCCTATCTCAGGCAGCGTGGCATACAGCTCGGTCATCAGCCAAAGAAGGAAGGTGGAATAGAGTTTAGGATTGAGCATCAACTTGTCGGCAGCAAGCACACTCATCACGCCCATGCCGTTCTCCGTGTCAACGAGGTCGTTCACATCGAATGCAGGTTCGCCAAAGAACTTGTCACCGCCTTCGCTCTCAATCTCCAGCACAGCGCGCTGGATGGCACCGATGCTGGCAGACGATATGTTGCCATACACCGTAGTGAACAGCCCAGCGTTCTGCCCCACGAAGTCGAGCATCAGGCGCAGGTCCTTGAGGTCGATAAGGAGCAGCTCCTTGTCGTCGGCAATGCGAAAGACGATGTTGAGCACGCCACTCTGCACATCGGTCAGCCCCATCAAGCGGCTCAGCAACTGAGGTCCCATGGCTGACACCGTGGTACGCATGGGAAAGCCTTGCTCGCCAAACACGTCGTAGAAGCGCACAGGACAAGCCTTGAACTCGGGATTGGGGATACCGAAGTCATCCTTGCGCTTCTCAATGAAGGAGGACATCTTGCCCACCTGTGAAATGCCAGAGAGGTCGCCCTTCATGTCCGCCATGAAGCAAGGCACACCTGCCTGACTGAACGTCTCCGCCAACACCTGCAAAGACACAGTCTTGCCCGTTCCTGTGGCACCCGCAATGAGACCATGGCGATTGCACATGCGCCCCGTCAAGCAGACAGGACCGTCTGCGCTTCGTGCGATATAGAGATTGCCGTTGATGAACATCTGTTTCTGAGGTTAAAGGTCTGCGTTAGCTGTCAGAGCACGTAACGAATCCTGAGATTTACATTTGATAACGGCTGAGACCGCTGTTGAGCCAGTTGATGAACTTGGAGATGTCCTCGTCATACGAATAGCTCTTCTCCAAGACATTGCCCTCGTTGTCGAGCAGCACGTATAGTGGCTGAACCGTGCCGCCAAACTTCTGCGACTGCAAGTAGCTCCACTTGTCGCCCACGGTACGCAGCTTGCGTGTCGTGCCGTTGTCATCCACCACGATAGGCTCAGGCAGTTTCGTCTTCTCGTCCACATAGAGCTGAATGAGCACATACTTGTTGGTCATGATGTCCGCCACCGTAGGGTCAACAAACACGGCAGCCTCCATCTTGCGGCAGTTCACACAGCCATAACCCGTAAAGTCTATCATCACAGGCATCTTGTGCGCCTTGGCGTATGCCATACCCTCTTCATAGTCGGTAAACATCGGCTTCACCTCCTGCTCGGCAGCAAGGTTGAAGTCCTGCGTCTTCATCGGAGGCGCGAAGGCACTCACCGCCTTCAATGGAGCACCCCAAAGACCAGGAATCATGTAAATGGCAAAGGCGAACGACACGAGTGCCAGACAGAAACGCGGGATGGAGGTCTTCTGATGCAGCACCACCTCGCCCATCTCGTCATACTCTTCTTCGTCATGCGGGAATCGAATCCACCCAATCAGGTAAGCACCCAACAAGGCTGCCAGCGCAATCCAAAGCGAGAGGAACACCTCACGGTCAAGCAGCCCCCAGCCGTATGCCAAGTCAGCCACAGAGAAGAACTTCAAAGCGAATGCCAGCTCCACAAAGCCCAATGTCACCTTCACCACGTTCATCCAGTTGCCACTCTTGGGCGCAGCATTCAGCCACTGCGGGAAGAGGGCAAACACCGTGAAGGGCAGCGCCAATGCGATAGCAAAGCCCAGCATACCGATGACAGGACCGACAATGCTCGATGTAACCACCTGCANCAGCAGGAAGCCGATGATGNGACCTGTGCANGAAAAGCTCACNAGCACCANCGTGAACGCCATCNGGAAGACGCTCNANAGTCNCGTAGTGCTGTTAGCCNTGCCATCCACAGCCGTGTTCCATTTCGACGGCAACGTAATCTCAAAGCCGCCAATGAAAGAAATACCGAACACCACCAGCATGAGGAAGAACAAGACGTTGAACACGGCATTCGTGGCAAGATTGTTCAGTGCCGAAGCGCCGAATGCAGCCGTGATGACCAAGCCGAGCGTGACGTAAATCACAATGATGCTGATGCCATAGAGGACAGCATCCCGGATTCCACGCCTCTTGGCAGCCGCTTTCTCCTCATCCGTCGATTTTCTGGTCGTTCCACGCTTCAAGAAGAACGATACGGTCATCGGGATGATGGGCCACACACAGGGAGTGACCAGCGCCACCAATCCGCCCAACAGACCCAACAGGAATATACGCCAAAGAGAAGCATCGGACGTGTTGCCGTTGCCCCCCTTGTCAAATGCAGCAAGTTGTTCAATCACAGGTGCCCAAATGTCGCCTTCGCCCAAGGCAGACGACACGCTGTCAAGCACCNCNGCCGTGCNGTCAGCCTCCTCAGNAACAGCAGCCTCTTCCTCCTGAGCGACAGGCTCAGAGGCAGCCTGTTCTTCCTGCCCAGCCTTCTTCACCTCAGCAGTCTTGGGACCGGGAGCGGCCACTTCGCCCTTAAAGCTAAATTCCTCCGATGTGGGCGGAATGCAGTTTTGGTCGTTGCAAGCACCAAACTGCAGGTAGCCCTCCACCTCGTACTTGCCACCCAAGAGCTTCAACTTCTGAATGAACGTCGCCGTGTTCTCGAAGAAATAGACATCGGCACCAAACATGTCCTCATACTTCTTGATGGGCACGGCAGCCGTCTTCAGCGGACCATCCAACTCCGCACCCGTAATCTTATCCACATTGATGGTCGTGGGCGTTGGACCGTCTTCCACCACTTGGGTGCTATACATGTGCCAGCCACTCTGGATAGAGGCCACAAACGTAATGACCGCCTCCGTGGCCGATGTCTCCTTGATGGTGGTGGTCACCTTCACAGGCTTGGCAAACTGCGCTTGCGCCACGCCCAAGCAACAGAGCGCAAGCAGAATCGTGAAAAATCTTTTCATTGTCTTCAATTAAATAATTCCTTTTTCCTGTAGATAATGCAAGGCATCAATGGCGGCATGGCATCCGCTGCCAGCAGCACTAATAGCCTGACGATAGAGAGGGTCTGCCACGTCGCCCGCCGCAAACACACCAGGGACATTGGTGGCAGTAGTAGGATGCTGCACCTTGATGTAGCCCTGCTCATCCACCTCCACATCGGGACGGAACACCTCGCTGTTAGGGTGATGCCCAATGGCGAGGAAGAAACCATCAATAGGCAGGTCATAGCGACGCTCGTTCTCCTTGCCCTTGTTCTCCACCAAATGAGCACCCTCCACGCCGTTGTCGCCATAGAGACCTTCCGTCTGTGTGTTCCAGAGGATTTCGATGTTTTCCGCCTCCTTCACCTTCTGCTGCATGGCATCGCTGGCACGCAACGCGTCGCGACGCACAATCATATAGACCTTCTTCGCCAAGCTGGACAGATACTGCGCCTCCTCACAGGCCGTGTCGCCACCGCCCACCACGGCTACCACCTTCTTGCGGTAGAAGAAGCCGTCGCAGGTGGCACAGGCCGAAACGCCCTGCNCTGCATATTTNTTCTCATCGTCCAGACCCAGATACTTGGCCGATGCACCCGTCGAGATAATCAGCGTGTGCGCCTCCAGCACCGTACCGTCGTCGGTCGTCACCTTGTGGGGCGCAATGCCATCTTTCGACAGCTCCACTTTCGTGATGACCCCATCACGCAGGTCAGTGCCCAAACGCTCCGCCTGCGCACGCAGGTCGTCCATCAATTCNTGCCCCGTCGTGCNATCAGGATAACCNNGAAAGTTATCCANGTCTNTAGTNTNTGTCAGCTGTCCGCCTGGCTGCAATCCCTCGTAGAGCACAGGCTCCAGCGAACTTCTCGAAGCATAAATCGCCGCCGTGTATCCAGCAGGCCCACTTCCTATAATCAAAGTCTTTAACGCCATTTGTATAGATATTAAATTTTAAGTGTTAGATGGCAAAGGTCAGCCGGTTTGAAAGGTTCAGCCTCGGACATCAACCTTAACCACTTGCAAAGTTACGACAAAATCCGTAGTTTCTTTATTTATTCACATTTTTTATTAGTCATAATCTCCAATACACAGCGGTCCGTCTCCTCCATTGCATCCTTGCCGATACGGGTGAGGTTGTGGATAGACCGGTCAACATCGTCGTCGATGATGCCCTCCACCGAGCTGACGCAGTTGCGCTGCACAGCCAGCATGGCAGACAGCACCGCCATGCTCACGCCCGACGAGAGCTTCAATGCGCATGAAGGCTTAGCACCGTCGCAAATCATGCCCGTCAGGTTCGCCACCATGTTCTTCACCGCATACGTAATCTGCTCATAGTCGCCACCCATCAAGTAGGTGATGCCACAGGCCGAACCCGTCGAAGCCACTACGCATCCACACAACGCCGACAACTTGCCCAGCGACTGCTTGATGTAGATGGCAGTCAAATGGCTCAGCATCAACGCCCGAATCAATTCCTGGTCGGTGTTATGGTTCTCCTCCGCAAACTTCACCACCGGCAGCGTGGCACAAATGCCCTGATTGCCACTACCCGAGTTCGACATCACAGGAATCGCCGCACCTGCCATGCGCGCGTCGCAGGCACAAGCCGTCGAAGAGATGATATGCGAGAACATCGTGTCGCCAAAGACACCCTTGCCCAGCGGACGTGTCAACGTCTTGCCCAGCGTGTGACCGTAATTCCCTTTCAGCGACTCCTCCGCCGCCCGTTCGTTCAGTACCTTCGCCTCGCGGATAAACTCAATCTCCTCCAGCGGAGCCGTGGTGGCAAACTCATACACCTTGCTGAGCGTCAGCCATGTACACTCCTCATCTCCCTCGTCCTCCGCCTTGCAGGGGCGTTCGTAGAGCGTCACACCGTCTTTCTTCACACACAGGAAGTCCTGATGACCCGTGCAGATAATCGCCTCAGCCGTGCTGCCGCCACCATCTACCCACACCTCTATATACAGCTTCTCCGCGATGCCCTCTTTCAGCCCGATGGCAATGCGGTTCTCCGCGATATACCGCTTTCCCTGCTCCACCGCCTCGGGCGTCACATCCTTCAGCACCTCCAGCTCATACGCCGACTTTCCTATCAGCGCACCCAACGCCACCGCAATCGGCAGACCAATCATGCCCGTACCAGGAATGCCCACACCCATCGCATTCTTCAGGATGTTGGCAGACAGCAACACATGAATCTTCTCGGGCACCCGTCCCAGTGTCTCCGTCGCCTTCGCCACACACAACGCCACCGCTATCGGCTCCGTACAACCCACCGCTGGCACCACTTCGCTCTTCACCAGCGCCACAATCTGTTCTCTTAATGATTTTTCCATCATAAGTCTGATTCTTCTTTATCGTCACGATTAGACCTTTCGCCCAATCTGCGACAAAGTTACGCCTTTTCATCCACAATCACCTCAACTTGGCGGCAGAAAGTTGCTCGAACGCCTCCAGTTCAGCAGAAGACCTGCCAAAACGGAACATGGCGTGATAACTCGCCAGCACCCAAACAGGACTCACCCCAAGGTCTCGACGAGGGTCGCAGAGCCACCCCTTCAAAAAGGGCACAAAAATCGGAGTCCCCGACATCGACCAATCGGAGTCGGGGACATCGGTCGGTCGATGTCGGGGACTCCGATTTTGAGGCCGTGAAAGCACACCTCACACCGAAGCGTCTCACGCCCCATGCCGCACCTTCCTTCTGAAGGATGATGAGACCGCCTATCCAGCAGACGAGAAGAAGAAGTTCTGGCATTTTATTCCGAAAACACTTGGAGATATCGCCGTTTTTTTTCTATCTTTGCAACTTGTTGTACAACTTTTTAATTCCTCAACGACTATGAATCCAGAAGTGGACATGATTAAGTGGTGGTCGGCACTGAGCATTGAGAACAAAATGAAAGTGTCGGGCAAGGCTTACCCTGACTGCTCCGCGTGGTGGAACAACCTCACGCTGGAGGAGAAGCTGGCAACCAAGGAGGCTTCCGGCATTGAACGCGGCAAGCGCAACAAGACCAAGGGATTTACATAAACTTCATTTATATATAGATTAGCAATATATGGCTACAACTGTCGCTATGCGTGCGCCGCATAGCAAAATGAATTATGCCCTCCAGCATCCTGAGAATGAGGGCGGCATGAACGACCGCGTGAAACGTCTGCACCAGCAGAGCATCGACACGCCTACCACACTCACCATTGAGCGTGCTCTCATCGAAACGGCGTTCTACAAGGAGAACTACGGCAAGATGCCCAACTGCATCCTCCGTGCCCGCAACTTCTACGAGATTTGCAAGAAGAAGACCATCTATATCGGTAAGGACGAACTTATCGTGGGCGAACGCGGCCCTGTACCCAAGGCTGTGCCTACCTTCCCCGAACTGACCTGCCACACGGTGGAAGACCTCCACACGCTGAACGACCGCAAGCTACAACCCTATTACATCAGCCAAGAGGACATCGACACCTATGAGCGTGAGGTCATCCCCTATTGGCAGGGAAGGACACAGCGCGAGCGCATCTTCAGCCATGTGAGCAAGGAATGGGAAGAAGCTTACCACGCAGGAGTGTTCACCGAGTTCATGGAGCAGCGTGCTGGCGGTCACACGGCAATGGACGGCAAGATGTACCACCGTGGCTTACTCGACACAAAGGCACTCATTGCCAAGACCCTTGCCGAGCTGGACTTCATCAACGACCCCGAAGCGACCGACAAGCAGCAGGAACTACAAGCTATGGACATCAGCTGCGATGCTGCCATCCTGTTTGCGGAACGGCATGCAGAGTTGGCAGAGGAGATGGCAGCGAAGGAGGAAGACCCACAGCGCAAGACGGAGTTGTTGAAGATTGCCGACGTGTGCCGTTGGGTGCCTGCCCATGCACCAAGAGATATGCAGGAGGCGATTCAGATGTACTGGTTTGTCCACCTCGGCACAGTGACCGAGCTGAACGGCTGGGACTGTATGAACCCTGGACACATCGACCAGCATCTCTACCCCTTCTACAAGCAGGGACTGGAGGACGGAACGATGACCCGCGACAAGGCGAAGGAGCTGATTTCGTGCTTCTGGATTAAGTTCAACAACCAGCCAGCACCCCCAAAGGTGGGTGTGACCGCCTTGGAGTCGGGCACTTACAACGACTTCACCAACATCAACATTGGTGGCATCGACCGCCATGGCAACAATGCGGTGAACGACCTCTCATACATTATCCTTGAGGTGCAGGAAGAGCTACACGAGTTACAACCCGGGCTCTCCATCCATGTCAGCAAAGTCACGCCCGACGAGTTTGTGCTGGCTGGCGCCAAGGTGATTCGTCAAGGTCATGGTTACCCTTCTGTCTTCAACCCCGACACCTACACGAAGGAGCTGGTGCGCCAAGGCAAGACGCAGGAGGACGCCAACGAGGGTGGCTGCTCAGGCTNNATCGAGGTGGNTGCGTNCGGCAAGGAGGCCTATATCCTCACGGGNTATCTGNNCACGCCAAAGATTNTGGAGATNACGCTGAACAACGGCATCGACCCGATGACGGGCAAGAAGCTGGGACTGGAGACGGGCGACCCACGCACGTTCAAGACTTACGAGGAGCTGTACGACGCTTACCACAAGCAGATGGTTTATTTCGTCAACATGAAGCTGGCGGTGAACAACTACATCGAACGTATGTTCTCGCTCTATGCTCCTGCCACATTCCTATCGCTCTTCATCGACGACTGCATCACGCGCGGACGTGACTACTACAGTGGCGGTGCGCGCTACAACACCACATATATACAATGTACAGGGCTTGGTACCATCACTGACTGCCTGGCGACGATGAAGAAGCACGTCTTCGAGGACAAGAAGTTCACGATGGACGAACTCCTCGATGCCGTAAGCCACAACTTCGAGGGGCAGGAGAAGATGCGCCAGTTCATCATGAACCGCACCCCCTTCTTCGGCAACGACGACGAATATGCTGACTCGATTGCTGTGAAGGTGTATGACGACCTCGTGGAAGCCATTGAGGGACATCCTAACACGCGTGGCGGCACGACACAGCTCAACATGCTCTCCACCACCTGCCACAACTACTTCGGCTCTGTTTGTGGCGCGTCGGTCAACGGTCGCATGGCACGTTTCGCCATCAGCGATGGCACATCGCCTGCGCATGGTGCCGACACGAACGGACCTACGGCGGTCATCAAGTCGCTGGGCAAGCTCGACCAAACCAAGTCGGGCGGTACCCTGCTCAACGTGCGCTTTGTGCCCTCGCTGCTGAAGCGTGAGGAGGACTTGCAGAAGCTCGTTTCTCTCATCCGTGCCTATTTCTCGATGGGCGGTCATCACATCCAATTCAACATCGTTGACACACAAACCCTGCTCGATGCCCAGAAGCAACCCGATGAATACAAGGACCTCCTTGTCCGCGTGGCTGGTTATTCCGACTACTTCAACGACATGACCGAGCAGCTGCAGAACGAGATTATCGCAAGAACGGAGAACGAGGATTTAGCGTAAGTTCCGCCTTGCCTTGTTGCAAGAAGAAGAGACAACTTTTGCAAACGAGAAAACAGCATCAACGCTTATGACCAAAGACATTATTCTTGCTGGAGGCAGCTTTGGGGTNNCGAAGCCNTCCTCCAAGCAGACANACTCANCGCAAAGNCGGAGAACGAAGGACTTGATATTGTCAAGTATNCTTTTATCCATCGCATNCATGGCTTTTCCTGNCGTGAGCACGGCACAATCCTTAAAGACAATCCCCAATCAGCCTTTTGGAGAGGGGAAAGGAGTTCATCCTGGTCGAGTCGTCCTCATGCACAACCCTGAAATGGCTCGATGGGATGGAGAACATGGACATTGGTGGGATGAAGGGAACATTGACCAAGAAGCCCTTGACCAGACTTACACGAAGTCTCTGTGCGCATTGCTGGAGACCAAGAACTGCAAAAAGGCGTGGCACCGTCTTTTCATGCACTACAACCAGACACACGGACGTGGCAAGGCTGGCTACAAGGCTGGTGAAGTGATTGCGGTGAAAATCAATCTCAACAACACTTTTGACACGAAAGACCGCGACAACGACATTGACCAGTCGCCACAAGCACTCATCAGCTTGCTCCGCCAACTTACCCACGACGCAGGAGTGCGCCAACAAGATGTCCTCCTCTACGATGCCTCCATTGGTTTCCGTCCACGGACCATACCTGACCGCATTTATGCTCCCGTACACAAATTGTTTCCTGACGTGCGATGGATGAGCGCCCGAGGATCCCAAGGCGTCGAAGCGGCTGAATGGGTTCAAGGTGCCATCCAATACACAAACCCTCGTGTGGAGCTCGGGAACGCGCTACCCAAGGCGGTGGTGGAAGCAACCTATCTCATCAATCTGGCTCTACTGAAAGGACATGAAATCGCAGGCATCACAGCCTGTGCGAAAAACCATTTTGGCTCTATCCAGTGGCCATTCAAGGAACACGACAAATCAACCGTCAGCCAATTCCGTGCCAAAGACGGAGCTTATAGCGCATTAGTCGATTTGATGGGCTGCCCCAATTTAGGAGGAAAGACCATACTTTATATTGTCGATGGATTATATGGCATGCAGACCAACGTAGGCGCTCCACGTGCCGACCGTGACCATTGGAACAATCTGTTCGACGGCGGCTGGAGCAGTTGCTATCTGATGTCGCAAGACCCCGTGGCTATTGAGTGTGTATGTCTTGACATGCTTGATGCCGAATTTAACAACAATCTGGGCTTCAGCGGAGCACCAGCCTTTCCGAAAGGCTCCAGTGTCAACTGCGACAACTACCTCAAACAGGCAGCCCTTGGAAAGAATGTCCAGTTCGGCAACTATTGCCCTAACGGTGTACCCACTGGTAGTCTTGGCGTGTTTGAACACTGGAACAATGCTCATGACCGCCAATATAGCCGCAACTTGGGGAAAGATGAAGGTATTGAACTGAAAGAAATCCGTTAGTATCCCCTCATACAAAATTCACATCAAACAGTCACATTCTAAAGAAAGGGAACAACATGACCAAAGACATTTTTCTTGCCGGAGGCTGCTTTTGGGGCACCGAACATTACTTCAAACAGATAAACGGCGTGACGAACACCGAAGTGGGCTTCGCCAACGGACAAACGGACGACCCGACTTATGAGGAAGTTTATACCGACACGACGGGCTATGCCGAGACCGTGCGCATTGAGTATGACGACACCATTGTCGATTTGGCGTTCCTCCTGCGGATGTTCTTCAAGGCTATCGACCCCACCAGCCTCAACAAGCAGGGACACGACGAGGGGACACGTTACAGGACTGGCGTGTATTACACTGCCGAGACTGATTTGCCTATCATTCAACGCGTTTTCGCCGAGGAGCAACAGCATATCGACGCTCCCATCGCCGTGGAAGTGGAGCCTTTGCAGGGTTTCTACCCTGCGGACGAGCGTCACCAAGACTATCTTGACAAACACTCAGACGGATATTGTCATTTGCCTGTATCGCTGTTCGAGATGGCTCGGAGGGCAAATCGTTCATATGTTGCGAATAATTGTTCATAAGTTTGGGACAATTATTCACAAGTTATGAATAATTGTTCGTAAGTTATGAATAAGCAAAAGATTCTTGTGCGGTTTACAGAGAAAAGCCGTAACTTTGTGGCAAAATCAATGGCAAAATGGCACTGATTTTCGACATCAAACGGTTTGCCATCAACGACGGACCTGGCATCAGGACAACCATCTTCATGAAGGGTTGTCCGTTGCGGTGTGTGTGGTGTCACAACCCCGAGGGGCTGGAGGAAAAGCCCGCAAAGATGTACACAAAGAAGAAGTGCATCGGATGTCAAAGCTGCATGGAGGCGTGTCCCGAGAAGAATCTGCAACTCACCCCCGATGGCATCAAAGACTTAGGACATTGTGTCGCTTGTGGCAAATGCACCGACGAGTGCCCCACGCTCGCCTTGGAGATGGCAGGAAAGGAGTGGACAATGGAAGCGCTGATGCAGGTGGTGGAGAAGGAACGGCTAGTGATGGAGGAAAGCGGTGGAGGCGTGACCCTGTGTGGAGGAGAACCGCTGATGCACACGGATTATCTGTGTGAGGTGCTGGATGAATTGGGCAAGAGAGGCATACACAGAACGGTCGATACGACCCTGTTTGCATCTCCTGAGCATGTACGGAAAGTAGCTGAAAGGTGCGAGCTGTTTCTGGTCGATTTGAAGCTGATGGACAGCGAGAAGCACAAGTTCTACACCCGTGTGGAGAATGAGCAGATACTCGCCAACATCCGCATGCTGAGTGAGATGGGCAAGAAGTTTTGGATTCGCATTCCGCTGATTGTGGGAGTGAATGCCGACGACGAGAACCTGAACGCCTCGGCTGCGTTCTTGGCTTCGCTGCCCACGAAGCCCGAAGTGGTGAACCTGCTGGTGTATCACGATGTGGGCATCGGCAAGCATGCACGACTGGGAACGGCATACAACCCAGAGGCATTCCCGATGAAAGCCCCATCGGAGGAGGTGCAGCAACATGCGCTGGACATCATGAGGGGGCATGGATTGAACACAAAAACAGGAGGATAATACAGATGCGAATGACAATAAAGATTGGCAGCAACGTGTTGACAAGAGCAGACGGGTCGTTGGACGTGACCCGTATGTCGGCGTTGGTTGACCAGATTGCCTGTCTGCGCAACGAGGGACACGAAATCATCCTTGTCTCATCGGGAGCCGTGGCAAGCGGACGCAGCGAACTGAAACACATACAGCACGACCTCGACTCGGTAGATCAGCGACAGCTCTTCTCGGCGGTAGGTCAGGCAAAGCTGATAAACCGATACTTTGAGTTGTTCAGAGAATACGGCATCCCCGTGGGGCAAGTGCTGACCACAAAGGAAAACTTCTCCGACTCAGAGCATCGCAAGAACCAAGAGAACTGTATGCGTGTGATGCTGGAAAACGGGGTGCTGCCCATCGTGAACGAGAATGACACGGTGTCGGTGACGGAACTGATGTTCACCGACANCGATGAACTCTCTGGCCTCATGGCGCAGATGACACAATCGCAGATGCTCATCATTCTGAGCAACATCGACGGTATCTACACNGGCGANCCAGCAGCCCCCGANTCGCGCCTCGTCANCATCGTGAAGCCAGGCAAGCGGCTGGACGACTACATTCAAACAAAGCGGTCATCAGCAGGACGGGGCGGCATGCAGAGCAAGTCGAGCGTGGCAACACAGACAGCTGCCACTGGCATCAGCGTCATCATCGCCAACGGCAAGCGCGACGATGTGCTACTCAAACTGATGCACGACCGAGACAACACACCTTGCACTGAATTTCTATGTTAGAAGATATTTTCCAAGCATCGAAGGAGGCGAGCATCGAGCTTGCCCTTCTCAACAACGACACCATCAACCGAGTGCTGATGGCAGTGGCAGACAAGGCTATCAAGGAGACCGACACCATCTTGACTGCCAACGCCAAAGACCTTGCCAGAATGGACAAGGAGAACCCCATGTATGACCGTCTGAAACTGACCAAGGAACGTATTGAGGGCATCGCTGGCGATACGCTCAATGTAGCAACTCTCCCCTCGCCTCTCGGCAAAGTACTGAAGCATTCGGTGCTGCCCAATGGACTTGACTTAAAACGCGTGAGTGTACCTTTCGGAGTCATCGGCATCGTGTATGAGGCACGTCCGAACGTGACCTTCGACGTGTTCTCGCTCTGCCTCAAAGCTGGCAGTGCCTGTATTTTGAAAGGCGGAAAGGATGCCGACGACAGCAATCGTGCCATCGTCAACATCATCAAGTCGGTGTTGAGCGACTTCCACATCAACGAGAACGCCATCACCCTGCTACCAGCCACTCACGAGGCAACAGGTGCCTTGCTACATGCCAACGGATATGTTGACCTTGTGATTCCTCGTGGCAGCAAACGGCTCATCGATTTTGTGCGACAGGAGGCTTCTGTGCCCGTCATTGAGACAGGTGCAGGTGTATGCCACGCTTACTTCGACAAGGACGGCGACACAGAGAAAGGGGCACGCATCATCAACAATGCCAAGACCCGCCGTGTGAGCGTGTGCAATGCCCTCGACTGCACCCTGATTCATGCCGACCGCCTGACCGACCTTCCCACTATCTGCGAACCACTGCGAGCCAGCAACGTGCTGATTTATGCCGACGAACCAGCCCTCGCTGTCCTCAACGGCCACTACCCCGCAGAACTCCTCAAGCCTTCTACCGAAAAAAGCTACGGCACTGAGTTCCAGGCCTACACGATGGCGATAAAGACCGTAGTATCAGCCGAAGAAGCCATCCGACACATCCGCCGCTTCGGTTCAGGACACTCGGAGTGCATCATCACAGAGAACCGCACCACAGCCCATCAGTTCATGACCCAAGTAGATGCCGCTTGTGTCTACCACAACGCACCCACCTCATTCACTGATGGCGCACAATTCGGTCTCGGTGCAGAGATAGGCATTTCCACCCAAAAACTTCATGCGCNTGGTCCTATGGCATTGGAAGAAATCAGTACATACAAATGGCTGATTGAAGGGGACGGACAAGTAAGACCTCAATAAAAACGGCTTTACTCGACCTCTTCAAACTCCACATACGTACCCTCGTTCTGCCCAAACATCTTTCCCGATGCTTGGGCTTTCTTTTTGCCTGATGGATTCTCTTGATAATAAGTACGCGAGGAATGACCCGAAGATGACGATTTGGCAGAACCGCGTTGAGCACCTCTCCCCTTTCCGCCAGAGAACACACGGAACAAGGCACGCAAGTTGCGCAAACCTCCCACCAAACGGCTCATCAGCACAAAGCCCAACATGACAAGCCCTAAAATGATAAAAAGGACAAGAAATAGAATAGGTAAGATGAATGACATAGCAATGTTCTGTCGTTAGCTAAAAGGAGTACATTCCCCTCTTAACCTCTATCTTCGGGCAAAACAGATGCCACAATCGACATACAGACATAAAGTCCGATGCAGCACGCCACACCACGGAACAAGCCCATCCATACGCCCAGCTCAGGGCACAGACCGCCCATCACTGCTCCACCAGCCAAAATCAGCAACGAAAGACCCAAGAACAAGAACTTAATCTTATCATTCTTCCACGAAAGGCTCTTGAAAGCAAACATGGGAACTTCACAC
>WFLX010131681.1_pt1 | contig 31136 bp, 27 predicted proteins | sample 4967041 | NCBI WGS metagenome assembly WFLX01 (sample SAMN12857096, study PRJNA449069) | gut metagenome | isolation source: stool from male and female vole | host: Microtus ochrogaster | place: USA:Florida | collected 2017
GATCCTGAGGTCAATCAGTACATGCAGGTGTTATTTGTAGAGAATTATAATGTCTCTTACGCGGAGAAGCTGATTCCGGCGTGCGATATCTCAGAGCAGATCTCCCTGGCAAGCAAGGAAGCTTCCGGCACCGGCAATATGAAATTCATGTTAAACGGCGCGGTGACGCTTGGAACTGACGACGGCGCCAATGTGGAGATCCACGAGCTGGTAGGGGACGATAATATATTCATCTTCGGTAAGGATGCGGATACGGTCATCAGGCATTACGAAAAGGCAGATTATGTATCCCGCAAGTTTTATGAAAAGGACCCTGTGATCCGTGAAGCGGTAGATTTTATCATCGGTGAACAGGCATTAAAAGCGGGCAATAAAAAGTCATTGGAGCGGCTGTACAATGAGCTGCTGAATAAAGACTGGTTTATGACGCTGTTAGACCTGAAGGAATATATCAGGGTAAAGGATAAAGCCCTTAAGACTTATGAGAATCGTTCCAAGTGGAAGAAGATGATGCTGGTTAATATTGCAAAGGCGGGATTCTTCTCATCTGACCGGACGATTGCAGAGTATAACAGGGATATCTGGAAACTAAAGTAAAACAGCAGGCAAACAAAAGCAAAGCAGGAAAAAAGCAAAGCAGTAAATAAAAGAAAAGCAGTAAATAAAAGAAAAGCAGTAAACGAAAGCAAAGCAGTAAACGAAAGCAAAACAGTAAACAAAAGCAAAACAATAAACAAAAGCAAAACAGTAAACAAAAGCAAAAACAGCAAGCGGGCATCGGGGCAAAATGGATGGCGACCTCACGGAGGCGCCAAACCTATAGAAAGGAAGCATGCAATATGAGAAAAAGTGGAATCTTACTTCCGATATCAAGTCTGCCATCTGCTTACGGGATTGGATCATTTTCAAAGGAAGCTTATGAATTTGTGGATTTTCTGGCGGCAGCCGGTCAGTATTACTGGCAGGTTCTGCCTTTGGGACCTACCGGCTATGGAGACTCACCGTACCAGTCATTTTCCACATTTGCGGGCAACCCGTATTTTATTGATCTGGAAAAGCTGATCGAATATGGATGGCTGAAAAAAGAAGAATGTGATGAGGTTGATTTTGGGCACAATCGAGAAAAGATCATTTATGAGAAGATCTACCGCGGCAGATTTAAGCTTTTAAAAAAAGCCTTTCAAAGAAGCGGCTGCGCCGATAAAGAGAACAATGAGAAGTATCGGGAATTTGTGGAGAAGAACAGTTTCTGGCTGGAGGATTATGCCCTGTTCATGGCGCTTAAGACAGCGCATCAGGGCAGGGGCTTTATGACATGGCCGGAAGATATCAGACTTCATACAGAGACTGCGGTAAGGAGATATGGAAACGATCCGGAGTATCAGGAAGAGATAGAGTTCCAGAAGTTTATGCAGTATCTGTTTTTCCGTCAGTGGTTTGAGTTAAAGCAATACGCCAATCAAAAAGGGGTATATATTATCGGGGATATCCCTATCTATGTTGCGCTTGACAGCGCGGATACCTGGGCGAATCCGGAGATGTTTCTTCTGGATGAAAAGCATATTCCTATCGCCGTAGCCGGCTGCCCGCCGGATTATTTTTCCAAGACGGGACAGCTTTGGGGCAATCCGCTGTATCGCTGGGAGCATCACAAGGAAACAGGCTATGCATGGTGGATGAGGCGTCTGGAGCAGTGCTTTGCGATGTATGACGTCGTCCGGATCGATCATTTCAGAGGCTTTGACGAGTATTATTCTATCCCTTACGGAGATAAGACAGCGGAATTCGGACACTGGGTAAAGGGACCCGGTTATGACCTTTTTCAGACGATGAAGCAGAAGCTTGGGAAATATCCGATCATTGCGGAAGATCTCGGATTTTTGACGCCGGGCGTTAAAAGGCTGGTGAAGAAGACCGGCTATCCGGGTATGAAGATCCTGGAATTTGCTTTTGATTCCAATGAAGATAATGACTACCTGCCGCATAATTATGATAAAAACTGCGTCGTCTATACCGGTACGCATGACAACGATACGACCCTCGGATGGTTTAAGTCGTTAAAAAGGACGGATAAGGCGTATGCACGGAAATATCTGAATAACAGCAGACCGGCGAAGATCAACTGGGATATGATCCGGCTTGCCTTGGCAAGCGTTGCGGATACGGCTATCATTCCGATGCAGGATTATCTCTCCCTTGGAAGTGAGGGACGGATCAATACCCCTTCCACCCTTGGCAATAACTGGGACTGGCGGATGAAAGAGGACGTCTATACGGCGGCTTTGGCCGAGAAGATCTATGAGATGTGTAAATTGTATAAACGCATAGACGATTAAAGCTGTTTACTCATATTGCTGTTATGATAGGCAGGCTGATCGGTAACGTCTTCCCGGAACCAGCCGGGCATCTGATAAGCGTCAGCGGCTTCGATGCTTTCAAATTCAACCTCCGCTAAGACCAGCGGGGCAAACGGCTTGTCAAATACGTCCAGCTCAATGGTATGGACGCCGTCCGGATCGGGGATCAGATAGCGTGTTTTTGAAATGATATTGCCGTCCGCCTTTTCTTTTAAATGTTCATAGGAAGACTGATTCAGCGGCAGATTGGTCTCTTCTCTTGCGAGGAGGCCTTTTCCTTTGTAGGTCATATAATATTCATCATCTTCCCTGCGGACTCTGACGACCGGATCGGTACACAGGTACGCCTGTTCAATGATGTGGAACGGATAATCTTTTAAGTTTTCCGGAAGCTTATTTATCAAAAATTTGCGTTCGATTTCCATGCTGTATATCCTTTCATGTTTGAGTATCAGCGTTTTTGACAGTCTGCTTTGCGGCAGGGTCAGTCATTGGAAGTATGATACCATATTTCTGAAATTAGTCAATCAAATTTGATTTGATCTGCTTGACACACATTGTAACATCTGTTACAATGACGCTACATATCTGGGAAACATCTAATGATGTGATATCTGCCATTTCGGTTGACAATCCCTGTATGAATAAACAAAATATAGCGGATTGCAGTGAATGACATGATAGGAAATGTTTTCGATATCATATAGAAACTTCTTTCCGCAAAATGCGAAAGGAGTATTGTATGAAAGAAAAACATTCCAGGAAAGAAGCAGTAAATGGAACAGCGAAAAAAGTAACAAAGAAAGCCGCGAATGATATAATGGAGGGAACAATGCCGGAGCTGCAGACAGGGAGGAAGACGCTCCGGGAGATGGATCTGTTAGATGATTTTCTGTTCGGGACGATGGTGACTTATCCGGAAATCGGGGAACGGTTTGTAAAAAGTATTTTGAAAACAATTTTTGGCAGAGAGTTTAAGCATCTGTCCGTCACGGCGCAGAAGGTGTTATATGGTTCGGATTCCAATCTGCACGGTGCGAGGCTGGATGTTTATACAGAGCCGGAGATAGAGGAGCATGGGGAAGAACGGGCAGTTGTCTATGATATTGAACCCGANCGNAANGACAGTGCAGCAGACAAAAAGGCGTTANCGCGTAGGATGCGATTTTACCATGGTAAGATTGCTGNAAGAAGCTTAAACTCCGGCGCGGANTATGATCATCTGAAGAATGTTGTTATCATTATGATCATGNCCTATGATCCGTTTGGTCAGAACCGCATGGTTTATACCATAAAAAACACATNNGTAGAACTGCCGGANATGGAATACGAGGACGGTGCAAGCACTCTGCTTCTATACACAAAAGGAACAGAGGGGATTCCCAGCGCTGCACTAAAACAGATGCTTCATTATATGGAAGAAACGANNTATGAGAATGCGGTAAATGAGGAATTGCGTGAGATTCACAGAATGGTTGAGACAGTAAAAAACGATCAGGAGGTGGGCGGAATGCGTATAAAAATCATGGAAGAAAATTATAATTTGAAGCAAGAGGTCACAAAGCAAGCGGATGAAATCACAAAGCAAGCTGATGAAATCACAAAGCAAGCGGATGAAATCACAAAACTTAATGAAGAAATCATAAGTCTGCGGGAAGAACTTAACCGAAGAAACAAATGACCATTGTGAAGTCGTTTGTTTTTTTGCGTTAAAAATAAGAAAAATTAAAAAGATACCATAAAAATAGTGCCGCTCAATCGTACCTATATTGGAGAGGCAGAGAGGATCAATGTGACAGAGGCGGAATTCGAAGGTTGTATGAAAAGAATATGCCAGGGAGATCAGATGGGGCTGAAGGATATCTATGTGGAATATCTGCCGTATATCTACCGTGTGATCTATGGAATTGTAGGAAATAAGGAAAACGCTGAAGATATTACCAGCGATTTCTTTGTGAAGCTATGGTCTTTTGCACCAAAATACCGTCCCGGCAATGGGCATAAAGGATATCTTGCGACAATTGCAAGAAATATGGCAGTCGATCATTTGAGAAGATGCCGTCGGGAGATCCCGATGGAGGATCCGGAACAGATGATTTACGGGATAAGATCAGGAACAGCTGCCGATCGCGACACAGACGCTGACCGAAAAACAGAAACAGGGTCAGATTATGCTGCGAACGGGAGCGGGGCAGATCATAATGCTGAAAAGGGCGTAAGAAAAGACGTGATGGGGAGTGGATCTGAGAGACCTGCGGAGACGCCGGAAGAACAGGTGGTATCAAAGCTTAGTCTGAAGGATGCTCTGGAGAAGCTGAAGCCGGAGGAGCGGCGCATCATAGATATGAAGGTGTTAGGAGAAATGACATTCAAGGAGATCGCTGAGCTGCTGGATATCCCCATGGGGACGGTGACCTGGCGTTATCAGGAAGGGATCAAGCGGTTAAGGAGGTGCGGATATGAGTAAGAATTTTGAAGAAGAATATCGTCAGATGATCGACTCAGAGCTGCCGGATCTTTGGAACCGCATCGAGGCGCAGCTTCCAAAAGCTGCGGCAGCTATGCCGGCGGTTTCGGAAGAAACGGAAGCGTCCGTATCAGGGACAGTAAATAAGGAGGAGACTGTAACCGCCAGACGCAAAAGGCATTTCCATAACAGATGGATGCCGGCGGTGATTGTGGGGGCTGCGGCACTTATTTTTGTGATCGCCGCGTTTCCTGTACTTTTCCTTCCCAGAGGCAAAAGCAATGAGAGCGAGAGGATGAATGAAGCGACAGGATGCGCTGATAGCGGCGGCGCTATGGATATGGCGGCTGCCCCTGATATGTATTGCGAGGCTGCGGATTATGATGAAATTCCGCAGGAAGAGACTGCCGTAGCCATTCAGAGTTTTGATGGAGATAGTAAGTCCGTGGACTCCGACGGTACAACAGAGACGGCAGCGCCTTCTGCGATGGGAGATGCCGCGCTGAATAGTACTAATTATGATGATGAATCAGTAAGCGGCAGTCAGTCAAATGCCGAGGCGGAACCAGAGGAAACAGCGATGGATTCGGAGGAAACACCGGAGCTATATCAGGCGGAAGTTCAGATCTTAGGCCGTATGCTGACGGAAGAAGGGGAAATATACTATGAGGCGGTGATTCTGCAGAATGGGGACAATGGCTCCCAAAAGGGGATGAGGGTATATTTCCGCTGTGCCGGAGAAGGTGAGGTGCAGAGAGACGGTGCTGATGCTTCCTTCCGACGGGGAGAAAAGTATCTCTTATCCTTATATGCTTCGGATGAGACGCTTGAAAGCTATGGAATAGAGGCTGGCAATGAGGAACTGTATGGGGAAGAAATGTATATTGTCTATGAGTTCATAATAAAAAAATAAAAATTAAAAAAATACCATAAAATGGAACCCTCCCGTTCGTATCTATGATAGAAGGCTGGATCAGATAGCCTATAGATTGAAAAGGGAGGGTATTATTATGAAAAAGAAAATGGCTGCAAGAATAGTGTCGATGATCATGGCGGGCATCCTTACAGTGGGCATGCTTGCCGGATGTGGCAGCGGGTCATCCGAAAGCAATGATTCGGGCAAGGGGCATTCCCGGCAGGAGACAGTGGCGCAGGGAGGCGACGATATCGACGCGGTAGATGGGGGAAGCGATCCATCTATGTGGATGACGGAGGCCACAGCCGGCGCGGTGTATGATTCCATGAATGGCTATGCAATGGAGGCGCCGATGTCGGAAGCGGAAGACTATTATGATTATGATTACGGATACGAGGAGATTCCTTTTAATACGGAAGAATACAGCACGCTGGAAGAAAATCCCTATATGTCTGTAGCATTAAGTCCGTTGTCGACTTTCTCCGCGGATGTAGATACGGCATCATATGCGAATCTGCGGCGGATGATTATGAACGGATATTCGGCAGCGACTATCCCCTCCGGAGCGGTGCGGACAGAGGAGATGCTCAATTATTTTTCTTATGATTATAACGGACCGAAGAAAGGGGAGCCCTTTGGCGTGACGGCAACGATCAGCCAGTGCCCGTGGAATGAAGATGCGGAGCTTCTGGTACTGGGACTTCAGACAGAGGCAATTGATTTTTCGGACGCGCCGGATTCCAATCTGGTCTTTCTGATCGATGTGTCCGGTTCCATGTATGACGAAAATAAGCTGCCGCTGTTAAAGGAGGCATTTGGATTGCTCATCGATAATCTGGGAAGAAAGGACAGAGTATCCATCGTTACTTATGCGAGTTATAATGAAGTGGTGCTGGAGGGCGTCCGAGGCAGTGAGAAGGATACGATCTTAGACGCGTTGAACGGACTTGAGGCCGGCGGATCGACCAATGGCGGCGAAGGCATCATGACAGCATATGCTCTGGCGGAAAAATATTTTATCAAAGGCGGCAACAACAGAATCATCCTTGCCACGGACGGGGATCTGAATGTCGGTATTACCAGTGAGAGCGAACTGCATGATCTGGTGGAAGAGAAAAGAGAAAGCGGAGTATTCCTTTCCGTCCTTGGATTCGGCATGGGCAATTACAGCGATACGAGGATGGAAACTCTGGCGGATTATGGCAATGGAAACTATGCTTATATTGACAGCCTTTCCGAGGCAAGGAAGGTGCTTGTGGAAGAGATGGGCGCTACGCTGGTCACCGTAGCAAAGGATGTAAAACTTCAGATCGAATTTAATCCCGCAGTCGTATCAGAGTACCGCCTGATCGGCTATGAGAACAGGATGATGGCAGCAGAGGATTTTGACAATGATGAAAAGGATGCCGGTGAGATCGGTGCGGGACACAGCGTCACCGTTGTGTATGAGATCATCACTTGTGATAATGCGGAGAGCAGCGGCAATGAATTGAGATATCAGGATACGCAGCTGAGCGAGCTGGCGCTAAACAGCGATGAGTGGATGACATTGAGCATCCGTTATAAAGAGCCGGATGGGGATGTCTCGAAGCTGTTGGAATATCCGATCGGCGCAGGCGACTATACGGAGAAGCCTTCTGACGACTTTATGTTTGCGGCAGCCGTAGCGGAGTTCTCCATGGCGCTGCGCGGCAGCGAGTATCTTGGGGATGGAAGCTATGAAGATATCCTGAATATGCTGGATGATATCGATCTGGATGATGAATATAAGGAGGAATTTTATAATCTGGTGGATCTGGTCAGGGCACGGGAAAACTTTTAAGAGAGTAAAATCCACTTATGGATAGTGGGAAGATAGGATTTATAAGATTGAAAAGCGGCAGACGGTTTTTGGGTTCTGCCGCTTTTGGCATTTGCAATGTTTTTGTGCCTACGTCTTAATATTACACTATGTTTTTTGCTTAAAAAATAATTGAAATCCCTTATGAAGATATAGTACAATAAAACTGAGATGATATTAATAAAATCTTGTGCATACAACATATTCAGAAATTGATAAGAATTTCGGAAGGGATATAGGCAAAAATATAATAAGAATAGGCAATCGCCTAATATAATAAGAAAGCAGAGAGAGTTCTATGGCGAAAACAATAGGGATCGGACATCAGGATTTTGAACAATTGATTAAAAATGATGTTTTTTACATTGATAAGACGAGCTTCCTCGAGGAGTGGTGGGAAAATGGGGATGTAGTGACGCTGATCACCCGACCGAGACGTTTTGGGAAGACGCTTACCATGAGCATGACAGAGCAGTTCTTTTCGGTGAAGTATGCAGGGCGGGAGGATCTGTTTGAGGGTCTGGCTGTCTGGCAGGATGAGAAATACCGGGCACTGCAGGGGACATATCCGGTCATCAGCCTTTCTTTTGCGGGGGTGAAGGAAGCGGATTATGCTTCCGTCAGAAGAAAAATATGCCGGATGCTTGCAGATCTGTATGCGGATAACGCTTTTTTGCTTGATAGTGAAGTGTTACAAAAAGAGGATAAAGAGTTTTTTGAACGTGTCTCAATAGATATGGATGATGTTGACGCTACACTGGCAATTCATTATCTTTCAAAATATCTGAATCTTTATTACGGTAAAAAAGTCATCATCCTGCTGGACGAATACGACACGCCGATGCAGGAAGCCTATGTGGGCGGTTACTGGCAGGAGCTGACGGTATTTACAAGGAGCTTGTTCAATTCCACGTTTAAGACCAATCCGTGGCTGGAGCGCGCCATTATGACGGGCATTACCAGAGTTAGTAAAGAATCTATCTTTTCTGATCTGAATAATCTGAAGGTAGTGACGACCACTTCCAATGAATACGGCACGTCTTTTGGCTTCACGGAGGAAGAGGTATTTGCAGCGCTGGATGAATACGGGATGGGTGACAGGAAGACGGATGTGAAGAAATGGTATGACGGCTTTCAGTTCGGAAAGTACCGTGATATCTACAATCCGTGGTCGATCCTGAACTTTCTGGATACGGGTAAGCTGGGGGCGTATTGGGCGAATACGAGTTCCAACAGCCTTGTAGGCAAGCTGATCCGGGAAGGAAACAGAAGGGTGAAGGAAGATTTTGAGTGTCTGCTGAGGGGAGAGCATCTGTTTGTGCCCATTGATGAACAGATTGTCTATAATCAGCTGGATAATGATGAAAATGCAATATGGAGCCTTCTGCTGGCGAGCGGTTATCTTAAGGTTTTAAGCTATGAGGAATATGATTCGGATGAGCTGGTGACGGAGCCGAAATATGAGCTGGCATTGACTAACCGGGAAGTGAACATTATGTTCAGAAGTGTGATCAGGGGGTGGTTTTCGGGAAATATTTCAGATTATAATGACTTTGTAAAGGCGTTGCTTCTGGGTGATCCGGATGCCATGAACGAATATATGAACCGTGTTGCCTGTAAGACATTCAGTAGTTTTGATTCTGGAAAACATCCATCTGGGAAAGCGGAGCCCGAGCGGTTTTACCATGGTTTTGTGCTGGGATTGATCGTGGAGCTGGAAGACAGATATGTGATTACTTCCAATCGGGAAAGCGGATTCGGCAGGTATGATATCATGCTTGAGCCAAGAAAGGAAAGATTGGATGCATTTATTATAGAGTTCAAGGTATATAATCCCCGAAAAGATGCAACTCTTGAGGACACCGTACGGGCAGCCCTTGACCAGATAGAGGAGAAGCGGTATGAGGAGGCTCTGCTGGGAAAAGGGATTGCGGCGGAGCGGATCAGGAAATATGGATTTGCGTTTGAGGGGAAAAGGGTTTTGATTGGATAAACGGCTCCTTCTTGAAAAAAGAAAACTTAAGAGATGTAAAATTTTGCTTGTCAAATTCTGAAATTGAAGTTATGCTTCTGTCAAGCAAGAGAGTTGTTGTTATTATTTCTTATTAAAAAGTTCTAAATGATCTAAAAAGTTCTTGCTTAAAAACCCATTATATTATTGATACGGATTGTATAAGCAGGAACGACAAAAAGAAGTCGTGACAGGGGAAAGCCTGAAAAATTTCCTGCTGAATAAAGAAGCGGATCCGGAACGCGTAGCGCCCATTGATGAGATGGGACTCTACGTATATGAGATGAGGCATCTGCCGAAGGATGTACGGGAACGGTTCCACAGTGATATGCGTATCGTGGTGGATTATCTGGCGGAGGGAGACAGCTACTGCTCTGACAGGGAGATTGTACGTACAGAGGCGCTGGTCAGGATGATCATGGCATTGAGCAGGGATACGGATCTTGATAATGTGGAAAAGATATTAAAGGACATCAATGTTGAAAAGGAGGAAAAGATTAAAGTGTGTGAATTGTTTGATCAATATGTAAGAAAAGGAAGACAGGAAGGCATGCGTTTCCTGATCTTGGACAATCTCGAAGAGGGAAAAACCGAAGAGATCATCATTAAAAAATTGATGAGGGGATTCTCGCTGGGATGGGATGAGGCAAAACAGTATTATGACCAGTACGCTCAGGCGTGATAAATACCCACACTGACTTTTTTGAATCCCCGGATGTTTTGTCCGGGGATTTTAAAATGGTTATTAGAGTACGCCGGAGATACCTTATGTTTTGGCTGCTTTTTGAAAGTGTATATGATTATAATATGTGAATTGAAAGCGGATAAAAGCCCATGGTTTAAATGGGTTGACCTTGATTTTGATTTCCGGATATGATATTATAAAAATTGAAAAAGCTATTGAAAGCAAATTTGAAAAAATATTCATTAGATAATATATTTTTCTGGTTGTGATGATGTAACAACAAAATAATGAGCTTATAGCAGGGATGGATGGTCGGAGTATATTAGGAGATGCTGTTATGTGGAATAAGAAGTTGTGGTTTAGCGATTGTGTAAGGGTAGATGATAAAATATGGTTTGCGTCGGGAAATTATAACGGCTTGTATTGCTATGATATTACTGATAATAAGGTGGAATGGATTGCGGATTTTCCTGAGGAATTATTTAATACAGAACAGCTTTTTTTTAAGACACGAAAATATAAAGATAACCTGATTTTTATTCCATTGGACGCAAAAGATATTCATATTTTTAATCTTACAAGTAAGCAATTTAGTAAAATAGAGATTCCGCAGATAAACCATCCTCTTTTGACTGACGGAAGGGTATTTGGAAGATACCTTTATCTTTTTGGGTGTAATTATTATGGAATTTTGAGGGCAGATCTTGAAAATAAAAAGTTAGAAACTGTAGATGGGGTGCTGGAGCAAATAGAACAGGGAACAGTCATGGATAGAAAGGAGCACTTGTTTGGCATGCAGGCTGCAGAGATAGAGAACAAAGTATATTTGCCATCTTGGCAGAGTAACCGTCTGGTAGAATATGATATGGAAAACGGGGTATGCAGATGTTATGAAGTAGGAAGTGAAACAAATAGATATTATGGTGTGTATCAAATGAGGGATGGACTTGCGTTGTTGACTTGGAATAGCGGCTGTGTGGTATTTTGGTATGGGGAGCATTATGAGGAAGTGGTTTATTGCGAAGATTATTCTTTAGATAAACATCTGTGTGCAATGGATGATGCTATCTGGATCATTCCGAATCGAACAAAAAAGCTATACAAAATTGAAAGCGAAGATAAAAAAGTGAAAGAATTTCGAATAGACGAAAATGACGACAACGAAAAGGATATTGAATTTGCGGAAGTTTATAAAAATCAGCTTTTTTTATGTGATACAATGGGAAATTGGTACAAGGTTAGGAATGGCAGGGAAGAAACGGTTGAAAAGCTTTGTCTGAAATTGGAAGAACCGAGGAGTCGGGAAGAATTGGTACGAAATGCTGCCTTGGATTTGATTCGCGGAGAACCGGTATGTGAAGGAGGACTGTATTCCATAGATTGTCTTATGGAAAGCTTAAAGTTCAGTCAGGAAACGACATAACGGGACTTCGATCGGACAGAGAGAGATACGGGCATTGCGGCGGAGCGGATCAAGAAATACAGATATGCGTTTGAAGGGAAAAGGGTGCTAATTGAGTGAATTGACAAAAGCAGGATTCCCAAAATAATGGAATTCCTTTGTTAAGATATAGTAAAATAAAGACGATATAAAATAAATAGGATTGTGTGTACAACAACATTGAGAAATCGACCAGAATGTTGGAAGGGATATAGGCATCGAAAAGATGAAAAAGAAAGAGTTGTTGGCTGCCGCCGCTGTTTTGGAAACGGCAAATGATGCTCTGCTGGGCGGAAAACATAGAGATTTACAGGGACTGACGGAAATGCTTATCCAGTGTCAGGACGTGGCAATACAAATAGGAAACTCCTTAGAAGAAATGGGAGAGCAATATGCCCCTGTTGTGCATCTGCTGGAAGATTACTGCGAGAATATTTACCGGATGAGTATAAGCTTGGCGGATGAAAGAACATGTTGCAGGCTGGCGGAAAAAGTCCGCAGACAGCTTACGGAACTGCAGAATAAGATTCGATACGAGGTGCCGGATGATAAGAAAGAGGTGGTATTCCTTCCGTATAAGGCATCTATGTGGGATTCCTTGGAAAGTGTTTGGAAAAGAATGGAAGCTGATGGAAATACGGATGCATATGTGATTCCGATCCCATATTTTGATAAAAATCCGGATGGGAGTTTTCGGGAAGAGCACTATGAAGGAAGTCTGTATCCTGATTATGTTCCAATTACCAGATATGATGCGTATGATTTTCAAAATAGGAAACCGGATGAAATTTATATCCATAATCCCTATGATGAATGCAATCATGTGACAAGTGTACATCCCTTTTTCTATTCTAAAAACATAAAAAAATATACAGACAAATTAATATATATTCCATATTTTATATTAAGAGAGATTGAGCCGGATGATCAGGGGGTTATTGATGGTATGAAACATTTTTGTTTTATACCGGGTACTATTTATGCTGATCAGGTAATTGTACAGTCAGAAAAAATACGAGAGATTTATATTAATGAATATTTGAAAGCTGCGAAGGAAATGGGTTTGTCTGGCAAACATGTTGACAGGAAGTTTCTGGAAAAAAAGTTTTTGGGACTGGGTTCGCCGAAGATTGAAAAGATTCTGAATACTAAAAAAGATAAATTAGAAATTCCTTTAGAATGGTTGGAGATTATCGAAAAGCCGGATAAGAGTTGGAAAAAGATTATTTTTTATAATACGAGTATTAATGCATTGCTTAAGCATGGTGAAGCAATACTGAAAAAAATGGAAGATGTATTTCAGATATTTAAAGAAAATAAGGATAAAACTGCGCTTCTATGGAGACCGCATCCTTTGATTGAAAGTACATTGACATCTATGAGACCTCAGCTTTGGGAATCGTATAAAAGAATGAGAGATAGATATATTGATGAAGGGTGGGGAATTTATGACGATTCCGTAGATATTGATCGGGCTGTAATATTGAGTGATGCGTATTATGGTGATGATAGTAGTGTAGTGGTATTATATCAAAAGACAGGAAAGAGCATATTGATTCAAAACGTCAATGTTATAAAAGGGTCTCGGGATCATTTGGAAATAGAGGATTTTTACTATAAAGATGGTTGTGTTTTTTTCTTAAGTCATGAACCGAACGCCTTATGGAAATATTCCTATAAGACGCAAAAAATAGAGTTGCTTTGTGTTTTAGGCAAAAAATATGATTATCAAACGCTTTTTGAATATGGGGAAAATATCATCCTACTTCCTTATTGTGCAAAGGATATAAAAATATATAATATCCATTCTAATGTGTTGGATACTGTGAAAATTAAGGATACGATATGTGATGGTTATCTTGCTAATGAATATTTAGTGGTCTGTAAGATCGAAAATGTATTGTATTGTGTGGGTGACCTAAAATCACAGATTCTAGTGATTACACTGCCGGAATTTACGGTAACATTACTACAGGAAAAGAATTATAGGGAGTTATTAATGAAAGGTATTAATGCATACTCACATAGAAAGGGTGCGTGTGTGGTTAATGGTTCATTGTTTATTGCGCTTAATCAAAATGGAAAGCTGGCAGAATATAATACGGTGGAAAATAGTATGATCTGTCATGATATTCCCAATTGTGATGACTTGCAGATATCTATTGTTGTATTTGACGGAGAGTATTTTTGGTTTGCGGGAAATAAGAATAAGCTCATCCGATGGGATAAGAATAAAAATCTGTCGCTAGTAATTGAGTTGAATAATTTGGAGTCAAAAGATGATGATTTTTCGTGGAAAGATTGGTTTAGTAATGCCGTAGTATTAGAAAATTATATCTTTTTTGCACCGTTATATGCGAGAGATTTTATTAAAATAAATAAGGATACTATGCAGGTTGAGACATTATTTAAAATAGAATCTGATCAAATGTGTTTTGTTATGAAATATTTATGTGACGGTAAGATTTTTGCTAAAATTGAGGATGAGAAGGGAAACTATGAGAATTGTGAAATTGACATAGATAGTCATGTTACAATTAGTGATTTTTCACATTTATATGATGATTTAGAACTGCCTGCAGAAGCTATGAAACAACTAAAAAATTCAGAAGAAGTGTGCAAGGGTCAACTAAAAGTACTTATCTTGGATAGTGACTAAAATATTTAGAGAATATCCTAATCGAACAATTTGTAAGTTGTAATAGAAGAAATCACATAAAGTAAAATATATAGATTCTTACAACAGCAACACTATGTGTACAGGAATGTGATAGGTGATACAATTATTTATATAAGAGCAAAGGGGAACCACCATGAGTGTTAAAGTATTGGCGATAGGTGATCTATGTTTGAAAAAAGAGTATGATCATGTATTGGCTGAAAAGGAACTATTAAATACCATGATATCACATGATATTGTTACATGTGATCTTGGAATTCCATTATGTTCGTCTATTCAAGAAAGTCCTGTTAAAGTAGGTCCATATGAAAGTCAATTGGATAGCAGTGTTGTACGTTGTAAGGAAATTGGAATTAATCTGGCAAGATTAGCAGGCAATCATATTATGGATTATGGGATTCAGGGGGCACAGGAACTTATTGATGCACTTGGCGCTCTGAATATAGATTCAATGGGAGTCTCTTCTGATTATCGGGAAGCGTATAAACCTGTAATTCGTTGTATAGATAATTTGAAATTGGCTTTTTTCTCAGCGGGACAGATGGAGTTTGGATGTGCTTATGAAGAGGGAATATCCGGGTTTGCATGGATAAATAGTCATGAATTGGACAGACAGATAAAAGAAATTCGGAATGAGGTAGATTACATATTCATTTTTCCACATGCCGGAGTTGAATCGACTCCTGTGCCAATGCCGGAATGGAGGAATAGATATTATTCCCTTATTGATCTTGGCGCTGATTTCATTCTTGCAACGCACCCGCATATAATACAAGGTATTGAAGAATACGAGAAAGGGATAATAGCATATAGTTTGGGAAATTTTGCTTATGATGATGAAAATCCGGATGATTGGGAGGATTGGAATAGGTCTATCGGCATTTCATTCGAACTATCGGCTGACGGTTATTCATATAAGGTTATACCGTTTCAATATGACAGTGGAACAGTCAGGATAGCTGATGATAATATATTTAATAAGAAGTTTCAATTTGCAAATGAGCTTCTGATAAATGAAGAACTTTATAAGAGTGAACTGGATAAAATTTCTGAGGAACTTTGGTATAAATATTATTCTGGCTATTATGCAATAAATGCTGTAAAAAGTGGTGGGATAATAAATAGTGCATTTCTCTTTCATAATATAGGGATAGAATCGCATGATTATATATGTAGGAGAGCTTTGCGAAATAGAATGTATTCGGAGAAGCAATATGATAATAATGCATTAAAATGTAATTATTTATTGTGGGGTGCCGGAAAACTGGGACATGCTGCCATGAAGTTTTGTGAGGAAATGAAGGTAAATATTATTGGTGTTGCTGACAGTAATGAGAAATTATCAGGAAAATTAGTGGAAGGATATAAAATTTTCAATGTAGAAGAAGCAATCCAGATATTGAGAGAACGATCGGATGTGGTTGTCATGGCATGTGTTGGAACAAGAGGAATTTGCGAAATAAAATGTACTCTTTTTGAGAAGATAGGAAGCAGAGAATGTATTTCATATGAAGATTTCAGGATAAGAGTTTTTGGTCAAGAGTTATTTGAGGAGTTGCAAAACTTATGAATTTATATTTTCTTGCAGTTTTGATGTTACATACAATTTTAAAGAAAAACTTTAGTTGTCAGATATTTCCATTAAGGCATGTATGATAGAGGAATCAAACTACTGTAATGTTGCATGTGGAAAAACAGTATGGTCAGGAGATATATAAATGCAGATAGAAAAGGAAATTATAGAAGAGCAATACAATGATAGGGATGTTTCGTGGAATAAAGAACGAAACAGGCTCATGATTAATATCGAATTGCTCAATAGATGGCTATACTTAAAGATAAAAGGGAAGTCACTAGGCGTATATCTATTAGAAAGAAATATCCGCAGAGTAGCAATCTATGGAATGGCTGACCTAGGAACCCGCTTATATGAGGAACTGACCAATGATGGGATATTGGTAAAATATGGAATAGATCAAAATCCTTATAAAGTTGATATAAGAAATATGTTGTTGATAGTAGATGCAAATGAGGAGTTTGACCCGGATATTGATATGGTAATTGTAACGCCTATGTTATATTTTGATGAGATAAAAGAGTTAATATCCAATAAGATTAGCTGTCCGGTTTTATCAATAAAAGATTTGATTTGGAAGGTATAGGATAAAGAAGAAATGTGTGGAATAGCAGGGTGCATAGCTTTAGACGAAAGATTGATTGATTGGAAAAAAGATAGGAAGTATTTATGTCGTATGCTTGATATGCAAAAACACCGTGGTCCGGATGATAGAGGAATACGGGGATTTCATTACCAGCATGGCAGAAGCATTGATTTAATAGAAAAATCCGAAATAAAGGATGCTTTTCATGGTGTTATAGGCTTTAACCGACTGAGCATACAGGATTTATCAAGTAATGGGCATCAACCTATGTGCAATGAGAAGGAAGATATTATTCTTGCATTTAATGGAGAAATATATAATGCCGATATTTATCGGGAGGAATTAATAAAAATCGGCTATCAATTTCACAGTACTACAGACACGGAAGTAATACTAAATCTTTATATTGATAGAGGGATTGAGGAAACGCTAAGAGTTCTGAATGGAATGTTCGCAATCATAATTGTAGACATGAGAAAAGGCAGAATTTATATTGCGAGAGATCGATTTGGTATCAAACCTATGTATTATATGGTGCATGAAAAAAAAATATATTTTAGCTCCGAAATAAAGAGTTTTCTGGCAATCCCTGATTACGAGCCTCATATTGACAATGATGCGTTAAATGAATGTTTAATATATATATCTTCTCCGCAGAAAACATTAATTAAGGAAATACAGCAAATTGAGCCCGGAGAACTGATGTGTATTGAAGGGAAAAATATAAATAAGGAAAAATTTTTTGATATAGATCAGTTTCAACATACTTGTGGGAATGTTTCTTTAAAAGAAAAAATGGAAGAGTTGGATGTATTGCTGCAGGATGCTGTTAATCGGCAAATGGTAAGTGATGTGGCTGTAGGATGTCAATTATCAGGCGGTGTGGACTCATCCTTAATCAGCTTTTACGCCTCTCATAATTCGAAAAACAAGATGCAGGACAGTGTTTCTATTATTTTTAAGGATGCTGTTTTGAATGAGGAAAGGTACATTGATGAGGCAGCAGATAATTTGAGAGTTCGTTCTCATAAATATACCTTTGATGGAAGGATGCTCATTGAAAATATGAAACAGGCAGTATGGCATTTGGAATCTATACCGACGGTTCCCAATGCTAATGCATTGATGCTGTTAACGAAAAATGCAAAAGAGAATGTTACAGTTTTACTTAGTGGAGAGGGTGCTGACGAAATATTTGGCGGATACAGTGATTTTAATAGAGTGAAAATTATGGAGCTTGATGCGAAATATAATATGGGGCAGAATCATAGCCTTGACAAGGACTGGAATTTAATTAGAAAACCAAAGGATATATTGGATTTTGCAATTTTATGTCAGATTTATGTTTCTCCTGAAAGATGTGCTAAACTCCTGAATATAGAAACCGACGAATCGCCATTGCAGAGGAGGCGTGAAGAAATTTCAAAATTCAGTGGAAGCAATATTGATAAGCTTACAAAATATGAGATGAATACATATTTGGCGGATCTGCTTATTAGACAAGATAAGATGTCGATGGCAAATTCAATTGAAAATAGAGTTCCGTTTTTAGATAATGAAGTAGTTGATTTTGCGTTTTCGCTGCCAGAAAATCTTATAGTGGGCATTAATCAGTATGATTATGATACAAAAAAAGTAAAAGGATTTGAATTGATTACGGGGAAATATATATTGAAAGAATTATGTGCAGAAAAGTATAGCAGGCAGTTCGGATACAGAGGAAAAGGAGGATTTGGGCTGCCAATGCGCTATTTTATGGGTCTGCCTGAATTTAAGAATATTTATGGCGAAATAATAGAAGCTATGAAAAAACGCGGACAATTGAATACAGAATATGTATGTTGGTTGTATGACAGACTGCCTGTGTTGGATTGGAGTGAAATAGAATTGTTATGGAGAGCACTTAATATTGAAATTTTTATGGAAGAATTTATTGATAAAAGGGGTGTTAGCTTATGTTGTTAACAAAGGCACAGACAGATTGTCTTGCTTCTTGTAATGTTTTTTATAATAAAAGAACAAATAAGATTGCAGACAATATTAATGATGTATTAGACAGTAACCATATTGAGTTTAACGCTGAAGGGTTAAGAAATTATTTGGATTATGGATATTCAGTTTTTGGACAGACTTTTGTAGAAGATGTTCATATTTTACCTGCTAACCATAGAATTTGGACAGATGAGGAAGGGAAAATACAGATTGAAGAGTTGAAAGATCCTTTTGAGGATAAATTAGGTGCGTCATCTAAGCCTCAGGACGCAATAGAGTGTATTTATGCAGCGATATCTGAATGGGAACAGAGAACGGAAGGGACAATTATTGTTCCTACAAGCTCAGGCTTTGATTCACGTCTTTTGAATTGTATGGTTTCTGAAAAGGAGCGGATTCATGCATATACTTACGGAATTTCTACTGTACAGTCACAGTCACAGGAAGTAGTCTATGCAAAAAAGCTATGTGAAATTTTGAAGATTGATTGGAAGCAGATAGAGCTTGGAAAATTACATAATTATCTTGAAGATTGGTATAAGCTGTATGGATTTTCAACTCATGCACATGGCATGTATCAGATGGAATTTTATGATGCCATAGGAAAAATAGAACAAAACAGAGGTAATGTATTAAGCGGAATATATGGGGATTTATGGGCTGGAAATTGGGAATTTGATGAATTAAAAGGAAGTCAGGATTTTATTAATCTTGCGATTACGCATGGTATGCACGCGGATTCTGAATTCTGTAAGTTGGCAGGAAAACATGATATCCGAGATGCATTTTATGAAAAAAATCGAGAAAAATTAAAAGATGAAAAGTGGAGACTTATTTTTGCTGCTAGGACAAAAATGGTTCTTTTATCATATTTATTGCAGGTGCCAAAATATTACGGATTTACAGCATGGTCACCCTTTATCAATGCAGAAGTGATCGCCAAAATGATTAATTTGGACAAAGAAGTGAAAAATCGGAGAAAATGGCAGGTTGATTATTTTAGAAGTAATAATGTATTAATCGGCGAGATGGGATTGATATGTGATGCCGCAAACATGTTAAATGTAACAGCCTGTCAAACAATTATGCCAAAACCGTTAAATGTCAAACTCCTAGGAACATTGATGGATGAGCATTATGTAGAGGATATTAATAGGGAGCTTCCTACAATAAATTATATAGCTGCTCCGGCATATTGTGCTTATCTTACATTGTTTCCGTTGCAGAAAGTTTTGGAACTTAAAGAGTTTGGAAAGGTACGCTAAAGGGGACATAGGAAAGGAGATAATAGTGCTGAACATAGCAACATTACTTTTTACATATAACAGAAGCTGGCATACAGAGCAGGTTCTTAATTCATTGAAATATAATACAGTATTACCACAGAAGCTGTTTGTTTTTCAGGATGGTTTGCGCCAAGATGAGGATGCGTGTGAATGGAACAAAGTTAATAGTCTTATCTATGGCATAGATTGGTGCGAGACGGAAATTATTGTGTCTGAATATAATAAGGGTTTGGCGGACTCTATTATATCAGGGATTAATTATGTTTTTAAAGAATATGATGCCATTATTGTTTTAGAGGACGATTGTGTTCCCTCTGCTGATTTTTTAAATTTTATGTATCAGTGTTTGGAAAAATATCAGGATATGACCAAGATATATTCTGTCAGCGGATATGCTTGGCCTATAGAATTACCGGAAGGGGATGAGGATATTTATTTTTGTGGACGGATTTCATCCTGGGGGTGGGGAACATGGAAAAATCGATGGGAAATGTATCAAAAAGATTATACACTTTTGAAGCAAATCAAACATGATCCGGATTTATCCAATGAACTTGCTGTATGGGGTGCTGATTTGGGAGAAATATTAATAGGTAATATCAATGGAGAAATTAATTCTTGGGCAATCTTTTGGGCATTACTTGTTATTCGGAATCGTGGCGTCTGTATCAATCCGTATTTATCATTAATACGGAATATAGGACATGATGGGACAGGAGTGAATTGTGGCACAACAGACAAGTTTAAAGTACCGATTGATGAGGGAAAAAATACAGTTTATAAACTCCCTGATAAGATTCAGATATTTGATTCCACCAAACGGGAATTTAGGGTATTCAGTGAAAACCTTAATGGTACACCATTAGTGGTAAGACAAACATATTATAGAAATTGTCTGGAAAAGTGGTTGGGATTTAGGCAACAGGGGAAACATATAGCGGATGTATTGTTGGAAAAAAATATCAAGAGAATTGCAATTTACGGAATGGGAACAATCGGGGAATTATTGATTGGAGAATTAAGTGATATTATAGAAGTTGCATATATTGTTGTATCAAATAAATATGCCGATGAATTTATGGGATATCCTGTCTATGGCTGTGAAGAGACACTTCCTGAGATATCCGATCAATTGACATTGGTTATCATACCTGGATATGATAGGGAAATAATAGAGCGAACTGTAGGGAAGAAGTTTTTAAACATGTATTCTTTAGGCGAACTCTTTTCTGATTAATCATATTGTAGATATAAAGATCGAGGGTTTTACTTGGAAAATGATAAGAAAGGACATAGTTTTGAAAAAGATAATATTGAAGGGGAAAATATGGTATGTGTAGAGTACTTACATTGTTATATCATAAGGTAGATGACTTCAAGAATGATAAAAATCTGCTTGCTGTGTCACCGGATAATTTTTATGAACAGATGTCTTATTTAAAGCGTAATTATCCGATTGTAAGATTTGAACAGGACTGGAATGAATTGGATAGCGATGCAGTATGCATTACCTTCGATGATGGTTATATGAATAATTTTACTAAAGCATTGCCAATATTACAGGAATTACAAATTCCGGCGACAGTGTTTGTGGTTACTGGGAATATCAATACTACCGAAGAATTTTGGTGGGACGAATTAGAAAATATTTTACTGAATACAAATCAAGATTATAATAAAATATTTGCGTTGAAGGATGAACTATTTTCATGCCAGTGGCCAACGGAAACTTTTTCTGAACGCGAAGCACTGTATGATACACTGGTTTGGCTTATGCGCGATGTTATTACAGTTGAGAAAAGAAAAAACTGGATGGAACAGCTTAGAAAATGGTGTAAAGCCGAAAAAAAAGAGTCGAATCAGAATTATGTATTACAGACTGATAAAGTTAAATGGGACTCGCCTTTATTGACAATAGGAGCACATACTGTAAATCATCCCTCTTTAGCAAATTTATCAGAGCAGGAACAGTATGATGAAATTAGTCAATCCATTAAAAAATTAGAACTATTACTTCATCGTAAAATAACTGTTTTTTCTTATCCGTTTGGCACAATGAATGATTATGATGAGAGAGCAATCAATATATGTAAAAAAGAGCATATATATAAGGCAGCAGCGAATTTCCCGGGAATTTGGACTTCTCAGAGTGATAACTATCAAATCCCAAGAAATTTAGTAAGAAATTGGGGTATAGAGGACTATACCCAAAAAATAGAAGAATACTGGAAAATAATAGATAAAGGAGAATGATCTATGCTTAAAAAGAAGGTAATTATCTATGGTATTGGGAATTATTATAGAGAAATGAAAGAGCAAATTGATGAAAACTATGAAGTGGTTGCAAGAACGGATATTAACAGGGATTCCTTGGAAGGTATTTCATCGATTGAAACAGCACTTTCATTTTCTTATGATATAATTATTGTTATGATACAAGACATTCAGACGTGTTTTGAAGTTATAAAAATGCTAATAAAAGAACATCGTATTCCGTACAATAAAATTGTGCTTGGACTCAACATTAGTTCTCAAAACAGATGGGATTCTCTGGATATTAATGAAGAAGGAGATATACTTTTTAAAGCAGATGGTTTATCAATTATTACAAAAAATATAGATGAATTCAATAATGTAAAAGATATTTTTTGCGGTGATTGTTATAATTATTTTTTGAACGATAAAACGGAAGAAATTGTGCTTGATATCGGTATGAATATAGGGGGAGCTTCTTTATATTTTGAAAGCAGGGCTAATGTTGTAAAAGTATATGGATTTGAGCCATTTCCGGATACTTTTGCCGAAGCGGAAGAAAATTTTAAATTGAATGGCGTTGCTGATAGGAAAAGCATAGAATATTTTTCATACGGTGTGAGTGATGTCAATGAGCATAGGAAAGTGATATATAATAGGAATATGACATGTGGACAAAGTACGGATGCTGAAGCTAACGAAAAAGCCAGAAAAAGTTATAAGGAATGGAAACTGATTTCTGAAGGCGATGATAAGATAATAGAAGTTGAAGTGAAGGATATAAAAGATATTTTGTCTGATATTTATCAGATTCATAAGGATGGAAATGTAATTTTAAAATTAGATTGTGAAGGTGAAGAGTATCGAATTATGAAAAGATTAGAGGAATTCTCACTTTTCACCAGAATTAAAGTAATCATGTTGGAATGGCATTATGGAAAAGAAAAAGATTTAATTGAAATTCTTAAGCGTAATCAATATATGTATTGGAGTTTCACGCATGAAAGAAATATGGGCGGATTGATATATGCTTTTAAAGAAAATTAAGAATCAAGGAATCGACGAGGAGGATGAAATAATGGGTAATTTTATTATATATGGTGCAGGTGAAAGAGGAAAATGGACGATTGTGTTGTTGCCTTTTGTGACAGGAAATATGAAGAATACGGAAATATAGATGGTAAAAAGGTATTATCTTATGAAGAGGCTAAAGAAATGAAACTACCATTTTTGATTTCTTGTGCAAATGATGATACTGTTAAGGAAGTGTTGTCAATGATAACGAATGATGAATGTGAGGGATACATATTTGATGAATTTTATAAAATACTGGAGGAAGCACAGGAAGTGTTTTTAAGGGAATGGTGTGCGTATCATCATGCAAGACATAACGATCAGTGGTTTGACGAGGCAGAACAGGGTGAAGCGATAGCGGTGTTCTGGAATGAAAATACACCGTTTTATCATTACTTTAAAGAGTTAAATCTACAAAATGTAATTGAATTAGCATGTGGAAGAGGTCGCCATGTACCACATTATAGGGATATGGCGGGAAAAATTACATTGGTGGATATATTAGAAGAAAATATGATCATTTGTAAAGAACGGTTCAAGGATGTAAAAAATATAGTGTATTATCGCAATAATGGTTATAATTTGCAGGAACTTGCTGATAACAGTTATACAGCCTTATTTACTTATGATTCTGTGGTACATTTTGAAATGATGGATGTATACGAATATTTAAAGGATATTTATCGAGTGTTGGAAAAAGGAGGGAAGGCGCTTTTTCATCATTCTAATTATTCAGCAGACTATAAGGCGGATTTTGCTCATGCACCGGGTGCGAGATGTTTTATGAATAAAAATATCTTCGCTTATTTAGCTAATCGGGCAGGATTTCGGATTTTGGATCAGACAGTTATTGATTGGTATGGTGTGAAGGATTTAGATTGTATATCTTTATTGGAAAAATAGACATGATATTGCGACTCTTTGATTGAAGGATGGGGACATTATGAAGATTTTAGTTTGGGGATTTGGCAATTATTATAAAAATAAGGAAAGCAGTTTTTTAAATGATACGATTCTTGCGTTTGTATCCAGTCAAGAAACAGGAAAGTATTCTGGAATTGATATCATCAGTTCAAAGGATATTTCTTATTATCAATATGAGAAATTATATATAATGGCAGGACCGGCTGCTTTATTTGAGATTTTGGATGAGCTTAATCGATTAAAATATCAAGAATGGGAAAAAGTTGTTTTTGGATGGGATGTTGAACCATTTACAGAGGATGAATCTATCCTGTTTGAGGATGGGGGAAAAATAAAATATAATCCCAATACAAAAAAATGTATTTATTTTTTAGATACTGAGGTTACAGAGTTAGCAAATGAGAGAGATTTTATTGAACTAAAACAAAAAAGAGTAAGAGAGCAGAAGAAAAATGAAATGTTAAATATCTCAATTGAACCTACAAACAGAATTTTTGGACTTGACAGAGGTAAACCGATTGAAAGATATTATATTGAAAAATTTTTAAGTGACAATTCTTCTTATATAAAAGGAGCAGTGATGGAAGTTGCTGATTCAGAATATATTACTAAGTATGGTAACGAAGTTGAAAAAAAATATATTATGCATGTGTGTGAATCTATTGGTGATAATGGGATTATTGCAAATTTGGAGACTGGTTTAGGTGTTACTGAAGGATTGGTAGATTGTTTTATTCTGACGCAGACATTACCGTTTATTTTTGATGTTAGGTCGGCTGCTCGAAATGTTGTTAGATTTTTGAAGAGCAAAGGGGTTGCGCTTGTAACAGTCTCTGGGATTGTTCAGATTAGCAGATATGATATGGATCGATGGGGGCATTATTGGAGTTTTACAACCGCATCGTTAAGAAAGTTGTTTGAAGAGTGCGATGATGTAGAATCTGTAGAGATAAAAGCATATGGAAATGCAAAATCTGCCGTTTATGGTTTATATGGACTTGCAGTAGAAGATATGAATATAGAAGATTTAGAATACCAAGATGATGATTATCAGCAGATGATAACTGCTGTAGTAAAAAAAAGATAGAGTTAGTCGGGACAGTTTTAAGGGGAAACGGGTTTGTGCCAGAAAGGAATATGAGCCGTGGAATATATAGGAGATTTGAGAAATGATAAGCGGTTAAAAGAAGCCTCGGATATTGTCATATTTGGTGGTGGAATGATGCTGCCTGTTTTATTGGATAATATGAATCAGCTTCATCTGAGGGACAGGGTTGTTGCAGTATGTGATAATAATCAAAAGATGCATGGAAAGACGATTTATGGGATTCCGATGTATGGATTGGAGTATGTGAAACACAATTATAAAAATGCAACCTACATAGTCTATAATAAATATTTTGTGGAAATATGCAAGCNGTTGGTTGAAAATCATATTGATAAAATCCATCTATTAAGGCAGGTGAAATTGTGAAGAAAATTATGTGGCTGTGTAATACGCCTTTACCGGATATACAGTCGGAACTTGGAGTTAAGATACAAAATGAGGGTTGGCTGCAAGGAATATCGGATCAGCTTCGTAAGCGGAAAGATATAGAATTGCATTATGTATTTCCGCAAGGAAAGAACCGTAAATTGTTTAAGAAGTGTGTAAATAATATCTATTTTTGGGGATTTTATAGTAATGCGGGCAATGGGTATGAGCTTTCACAAGATAGAAAAGTAATCATTGGTAAGGTGATAAAGGAAATCAGTCCGGATATCATTCATATTTTCGGAACAGAATTTGCTCATTCATTGGAATGTATGCAGGCAGTTCAGGACAGAACGAAACTCATAGTGTCTACTCAGGGATTGATTTCAGAGCTTGCAAAGGTGTATACAAAGAAGATACCAATCATAGAACAGGTGTTACATACAGGACATTCTGATAGTCTGCTGGAAGAAAAATATGGGTTTTATAGGAGAGGGATCAATGAGAGGGCAATATTAAAAGAAGTACCGAATGTAATAGGAAGAACGGCATGGGATAAGCAATGTGTTAAAAGGTTGAATCCGAATTGTCGGTATTTTTATTGTAGTGAAACACTGCGAGGAGCATTTTATGAGGGAAAGTGGAATATTGACACCATTAGGCGGCATTCAATTTATATCTCACAAGCAAATTATCCAATCAAAGGATTTCATGTTTTTATAAAAGCACTAGGAAAGGTGGTGAAAAGTTTTCCAGATACACGTGTATATGTGGCGGGGGGAAATGTTTTTCAGCAGACGAGGAGTGGATATGGAAGATATATTAATAAGCTCATGGAGAAATATGAAGTAAAAAATAATATCAAGTTTCTTGGACTGATTCCGGCAGAAAAGGTCAGGGAAAGATTATTAAATGCGCATATCTCTGTTATGCCATCATTACTTGAAAATTCGCCCAATTCTATAGGAGAAGCTATAATATTAGGAACACCGGTAGTGGCGGCATGTGTTGGAGGAATACCTAGTTTGGTAAGGAATGAGAAAGAAGCATTGCTGTATTCTGATCATAGTGCAATGCAGCTGTCCGAATGTATAAATCGCATCTTTTCTAATGATGATGTTGCATGTATGCTGTCATATAATGGGCGTAGGAGAGNAGNGAANTTGTATANTAGAAAAAGTAATTTANAGAAGCTACTNGGAATTTATAANACTTTGGAGGAGGAAAGGGTATGAAAAAAGGAGTAATAGCAGTATTATCAACGGTGTTAGGAGTAGTTGCCGGAATGGGTGTTGCAAGTAAAAATATTGGAGAAAAATCAACAAGACTGAAGGGGATGTCAGATAAGCATTTGGCACTTTTTCTGATGATGAATCAGTGGGTAAAGGTAAAGCAGGAAGGGAAAAACTTATCAGAATATTTCGAGAAGAATGGCTATAAAAAAATTGCGGTTTATGGTATGAGTTATGCAGGTGAGACGTTAATTGATGAACTGAAAGATTCACAGATAAAAGTAGTTTATGGGATTGATAAGAATGCAGATATGATCTGTGCAGATGTGGATATCTTATCACTGGAGGATGATTTTAGCAATGTGGATGCAGTGGTGGTAACTGCAATTACATTTTTTAAGGAGGTAGAGCAAAAACTTTCTGAAAGGTTGGAATGTCCGATTCTCTCTTTAGAGGATATTTTGTACGAAATATAAGCTTGTAATAAGAAGTAGGATATTATACGTTAGAGACAGATATTAAGGGGAAACAGTTATGAAAAAATTAATTGTTGGATCTGTATCTCTTTTGGCGGGGATAGGGATCGGGATATTTTTGATGGGTGAAATCTCAATAGATGTGATTAAGAAAAACAGTCGTTTGTCGGATAAGCATCTGTCGTTGTTTTTACTCATGAACCAATGGGTACAGGTGAAGCAAAAAGGGATGTCTGTTGCGGAGTATTTGACAAAGAATAATTATAAACAGATCGCGATATATGGAATGAGTTATATGGGAGGAACATTGGTAAAGGAACTGAAGGATACAGAGGTTATTGTCAAATATGGTATTGATATAAAACCAGATGAGGCATATGCTGATATTGATGTTTTTTCACCGGATCAGGATATGCCGGAGGTAGATGCTATTATAGTGACTGCAGTTTCAGCGTTCAGCGAGATAGAAAAAATGCTGCATGAAAAAGTATGTTGTCCGGTTCTTTCTTTGGAGGATATTTTATATGGGATGTGATGTTCTTGTTTCGATTATAACGCCTGTGTATAATGGAGAAAAAACCATACGCGATACGATAGAGTCAGTTTTAAGGCAGACTTATAAAAATATAGAATATATCGTGATAGATGGGGCATCTACAGATCATACTATGGAAATAGTAAAAGAATATGAGCCGTTATTTCAAGGACGTCTTAAGTGTGTCAGTGAAAAAGACAGTGGTATTTACAATGCCATGAATAAAGGGATAAGATTGTCTACGGGACAATTAATTGGAATCATCAATAGTGATGATTATTATGAATTTGATGCAGTCGAAAAAGTTGTATCGGTTATGTCAGATGATTTTTATCAGGTTATTTATGGGTATCTCCGCATAATTGAAAAAGGCGGTGAAAGCCGTGTGACCAAGGTACATAAGGATAGCGGTAAAATGATTGCACATCCGACATGTTTTCTGACAAGGACAGTTTATCAAAAATATGGTATGTTTTTGGAATGGTTTCAGACGGCTGCTGACTATGAACTTATGCTGCGGCTTTACGAAAAAAGTGATGTCAGATTTATACTAATAAAATCCGTAATTGCAAATTTCAGAACGGGAGGGGCTTCTTACTGTAGAAGAGCGTTTTTTGAGGCGGATATTGCGAAAATGATGCATGGAAAATTGACATATAAGAAACTTATACAAAGTGCAATCGAATATTTGGCAATTAAACAGGATTGATCAGCATTAGCAGGAGTAGGGAGTGGATAACTGAATGGAAGATATTATTTTGTGGGGAACAGGACAAATTGCAAATACACTAATGCCATTAATTAATGCAAGAATAATTCTTGTTATTGATAATGATAAAAAAAAGTGGGGGACGGACTGGCACGGATATATAATAAATAGTCCAGATGTCCTTAAAGTTTTTGAAGGGAAGTTTAATAGAATTGTTATTGCTGCAGAAAAATGGAAAACAATCAGAAAACAGATTATTGAAGAATTTCATATAGATAAAGAACTTATTGATAATATGTATTTTCAGCAAAAGAAATTCCTACAGGAAAAGTATAAAAAAACGGAAGATTCTGATATAAAAAGATACCTATCTTATTTAAAGAAGCATCCACTAGATGTGTTTAATGATGATTTTACATCAAAATATCTTGATTTTGATATTGAGGTATATCTAGATAAAAATAATTCTCTATATTATGTGTATCACAATGGCAAGAAAATGTATTTATCTAAGAAATTTTCCAGTGAAGAACAGGTCAGAGAATATTATCGTTTTCTATGTATGGAGCAGGATATGCTGTCGCCACATAGATATCAAACAAGTGCTTTTCACGTATGTCAGGGTGATGTGGTTTTGGATGCGGGAGTTGCTGAAGGGAATTTTGCGCTTGATATTATAGATATTGTGGATAGAATATATTTGGTAGAGAGTGATAGGGATTGGATTGATGCTTTGAAATATACTTTTTCTCCATATATGGATAAAGTGGAATTGATAGAGGGATTTGTCGGTAATAACGGGGTTGGAGAAATATCTATAGATTCAATCATAGGTGGGAATAAGATTGATTTTATAAAAATGGATATTGAAGGCGCAGAGGTGAGGGCGCTTACGGGGGCGTGGCAAACTTTAAGCAGAAATAATGTTAAAGTAGATATATGTGCATATCATAATGTAACTGATGAATTGGACATTAAAAATATTTTAAATCAAATTGGATATAAGACAGAGGTATCGGATGGTTATATGATATTTATTCCGGACACAATTTATGAAAAAGAGGGCTTTGAATTAACATTTGCACGAGGGCTGGTAAGAGGTATAAAGGAGTAACAAAAATGTCCATTATGAAACAAAAGGATCCGACAGTAGTTGTTTGGGGAGCAGGAAAAAATTGCAAACTTGTGGTAGGCGCAATTAAGAAAGATAAGTGTAATTTCATAGGTATAGTAGATTCTAATAAACGCCTTTATCAACAAAAATTCATGAATAAATGGCAGATAAATGCTCCGGAAAAGGTAATCGACGAAAGGATTGATTATATCATTATCTCAATCCAAAGTTGCGGGACGGTTTTAAAATGCTGTAGAGAATTGGGCATTAGTGAGGACAGAATTATAAATTATTGGAATTCGGATGATGAGTATGATTTTATAGATTCCAATGTAAAAAAAATATATGAGCTGGAGAAAGAAATTGAAAAACTGAGGGCGCGACTATCAAATATGCCGTACGAACTGGGGATGAAACCTGCACCGATAATACGACCCGCAGAAGAATTGTTAGAACTACTCATCAGTGAGAAAAAATCATTAAGCAGATTTGGTGATGGAGAATTGGAAATCATGCAAAACAGAGAAAGAGCATGGTTTCAAAAAGCAGATGAAAAGCTTTCTAAACGTTTGAGGGAAATATTTTATTGTGAAGATGAACAGATTGTTGTTGCTTTGGCCGATAATTTTGGTAGTTTGGAGCGCTATACGGAAGATGCAGCGGATGCGATACGGCAATACTTAGATCAAGGCGTTCGGGAAAAACTAATGAATATGATAGATATCAATAGGAAATATTATGATACCTATGTAACGAGACCATACCTGATATATAGAGATAAGAGCCATGCTGAGCATATATTTGAATTATTTAAGAAATTATGGAATGACAGAGACGTTTTGCTGGTGGAAGGCAGATACGCATATAATGGAGTAAGAAATGATTTGTTTGATAATGCTGCAGGTGTCCGAAGAATTATTGCTCCGTCTTCCAATGCTTTTTCTGTGTATGATAATATTCTTACAACTGTAGAAAAGTATGCTCAAAAAGGAACAATTGTTTTGATTAGTCTTGGACCGACAGCAACGGTTTTAGCATATGATCTGTCTGTTAAAGGAATACAGGCTATTGATATCGGGCAATTGGATAATGAGTATGATTGGTATATACGGGGAGCAGATGAGCGCATTGAAATACCGGGGAAATGTGTAGCCGAAATAGCAGACTGCCGGACGCCGGATGAAATTGCAGATGAAACATATGAAAGTGAAATTATTGCAAAGGTATTATAGTTTTTAGCAGAATTCGGTAAATTCATATTGATGTTAAGAAAGTAAGTAATTGATTTTGGTGGGAATTATATGGAAGCTATCAGCGTAATTGTGCCAATATTTCATGGCAAAAAATATATAGATAATATTATAGATCAGCTTGAGAAATGTGCGGTAAAGAGTGTTGGTAAATGTACCTTGGAACTTCTGTTAATTAATGATGATCCGTCTGAACAGATAGGTAGTTTTTCTTCTGAAAAAGTAGATGTAAAAGTCATTGAAACTGATAAGAATAGG
>WFLX010289548.1_pt1 | contig 31128 bp, 27 predicted proteins | sample 4967041 | NCBI WGS metagenome assembly WFLX01 (sample SAMN12857096, study PRJNA449069) | gut metagenome | isolation source: stool from male and female vole | host: Microtus ochrogaster | place: USA:Florida | collected 2017
TGTCCTTGAGAAAGGAAAAATTTATGGCTACAATCAGAAAACGTGGAAAATCCTATCAAATCAGGGTTTCCTGCGGTTACGATGTAAACGGAAATCAGGTTGAGCGTTCTATGACGTGGAAGCCTGACCCGAAAATGACAGAAAAGCAGATTGAAAAGGAACTGCAAAGACAGGCTGTTTTATTTGAGGAATCTTGCATGAACGGTCATGTAAATTCGGCGGTGAAGTTTCAGGAATTTACAGAACAGTGGTTCAAAGAATACGCTGAAATCAAGCTGAAAGCCCAGACAATCCGCAATTACCGCTACTTTTCAGACCGTGTTTACAAGGCTGTCGGACATATGAGAATGGACAAAATCACAACTCGCACGATACAGAAATTCATAACTCAGCTGACGAAAACTCCAAAAATCGACCAGCACGGCGATACTGTTGAGTACCTCTCGCCTAAAACTATCAAAAATTACATTTCGTTTATTTCTTCGGTGTTCGATTTTGCCGTGAAACAGCAGATTATCAGTTCCAATCCATGCAGAAACGTATCACTTCCGACTGTCGTTCCGAAAGAAAGAAACGTTTACACAATGGACGAAATTCAGCAGATTCTTGACTGGTTTGAGGAGGAAAAAGAGGAACATTTCTCGTTTGTGATATTCTTTACGCTTGCGATTTTTACAGGTTTAAGACGTGGAGAATTACTCGGTTTGGAATGGAAAGATTTTGACTTTGAAAACTGCCTTATGGACGTTCGCCGTAATTCGCTCTGGACGAAAGAAAAAGGAATTTACACCGATACTCCGAAAACTAAGGGCAGTATCCGTATGCTAAAAATTCCCCGTGAACTTGCTAATCAGCTCCTTGAATACAAAAAATTTCAGGACAATTACAAAATTTCTCTCGGTGACAAATGGATTGAGTGCGACAGGCTGTTCACCAAAGCTGACGGTTCACCTATGAGTGTACGAGCTCCACGCAGATTTCTTGAAAACTTCTGTAAAAAGCATAGTATCCGTTACTGCAATATTCACTCATTCCGCCACTTCAATGCCTCGGTACTTATCAGCAACGGTGTGGACGTTAAGACAGTTCAGGCTTGCCTCGGTCATAACGATGCGAACACAACTCTGAATATTTACAGTCATTCTTTTCAGGAGGCTCAGGCAAGGGCAATGACAAGTGTTGCAGACTGCATTTATCAGAAACGTGACAAAAATTCTGAATAACGGACAAACAACGGACAGAATAATGTCTCCGACTTTTCGGAGATAAGAAAAAACGCTATATATCGTGATTTTCACAACATACAGCGTTCTATGAATTGCCAAAGAACGCTTATTTTGATACAATTTCATCTGCGTTTTCTTTTGCATTTAACGTTTTCTTTTGGTCATAAAAAGTGATTAACCTACGATCCTTTCCCACTGTCTGCGCATCTTTATAGGATTCTATGTTTCCGATTACTTCAACACAAAATCGCCTCCACAAACTCCATGGCTAAAGTCAAGAACGAACGCTATTGCTTCACTTGTTCTTGCCTATGCTTAATTGAATCAGGATGTTTTCAGGATTAGATAGTCGCTTTGTTCGCACTTTGACAACGTATTTTCAAAAACTTCTTGACATTTACAACACAAAACGAATAATATGCAGATTAGTATAATCCCAATTATGTTAAAGAAGGCTTATATGAATTTTATCGAAAGAAGCTCTGAAATATCCACGCTGAAAAAGGAATATAACTGCGGGCTTACACCACTGTTTTTCAACGATGCGCACGCTGAACAGTCGCTGGATTTCGAGAACGCTGTTCAGTAACAAGCGAAGTTTGCGTATGAGAATANATGCAATGACATTTTTACANCGCATTGCAAANCTTGAAAACTCTCATTTGTTACATCAAGAANATACTNATACTAATGGTGCAACGTGCCTAACGTCACACAAATTGACGTTATGGCTGTAGACAACAAGAACAAGGTCGTCTTTGTTATCGGCGAGTGTCAATTCCATGTCTAGCCTGTTGACGCTGACATTTATTTCTATCTCAGAAAAAGGTCGAGGATTAATTAGAGCTTCAAAAGACATTCTAAGGCTATCATTTTGTCTATGGAGTGTNTTCNTAGNGTGGGTTTATTGATAGGTTGCTTNAAGTCAATGTAAAAAATGATGATCTAATCTTGTTTGATGAAATAAATATAGTCTAAAACTGCTCAATAGAAAATTACATCGCCGATGCATAACAGCTCTGGTGCTGTTTTTTTATACATATAACACCGTATACATCCGTTTTTCCCCCGCAATAATTTGACTTTTCCCGAAAAATATAGTATAATTAAAATATCAAATAACTACCATTATATACAGAACTTTTGTCCAACGTAGAATTTACATACTGAATACGAAAGGAAAACAAAAATGCACATACTTATTATAGAAGACGACCAGAAGCAGTGCGAGATCCTGAAGTTTCATCTTGAAAAGGAAGGCTTTTTGACAGATATCTGCATCGATGGTGAAGATGCGGAATTTTATTACTCTCAGAACGCTTACGACTTAATTCTCCTTGATAGAATGCTGCCNAATGTTGACGGATTGACCATCCTGAAAANAATACGCTCNACAGGAAGTTNGGTTCCTATTATAATGATAACGGCTCTCGGTGAGCTCAACGACCGTATCACCGGTCTTGACTACGGTGCTGACGACTATATCGTCAAACCATACGAGTTTCAGGAATTGATGGCACACATCAGGTGCCGGCTGAGAAGAAGTTCACCCTTTGAAAGTCTTGATGTCATCAGCTACGAGGACGTAACCTACAAATCCGAAGAGAATACTCTTACAGGTCCGAAAGGTTGCACCACGCTTTCCTCTAAAGAAGGCCAGCTTCTCTCGCTGTTTCTGCGCAATCCGGAAATAACTCTTCAGCGGAACATAATCCTTTCAAGAATATGGGGCACTGAATACGAGATTGAAACGGGCAATCTTGATAATTACATCTTCTTCATAAGAAGACGGCTGAAAAATTCAGGCAGCCGACTAATTCTTAAAAATATCCGTGGTGTAGGCTTTCGTCTTACCAAGGAGGTATAATAATGCTGAAAAAGATNCGTNTAAGAATAGCACTGCTAATTTCCGNGTCGTGCGTTNTGATCCTTACGGTCATGTCTCTGATCCTGCTGTATTCAANCTACAAACAGATATACTCCAATGCAATGTCTGATTTTACGGATAAGATCATTCAACTGCGTTACGATATTTCCGATCCGCCGATACTGAGCATTGAAAAACTACGGGATTATCAGAACAACAATGATCTCTTGATCGTTGTTTATGAAAATCAGAATGTCAGCGACTTTTCACGACAGACTAGCAGTCAGGATACCATGGATTTTTCAGATACGCTTATGCATAAATACTACAGCACCGCAAAGGACAATCTGAGCTCCGGGCATATCAACCATTCCGAGTTCGACGTAAAAAGAAAAATCAACAATTATTTCTGTAGTATCATTATTTTTTCGGGAAATCAAAGTGAGACCGAAATGGTTGTTATTTCTCCCTTAAAAAAAGAAAATCTTTTCTTCAAAAGTCAGATAAAGAACTTCTTGCTGCTTACGGCATTGGCGTTTGTTGTCATGTTCCTCTTTGCACTTATTCTGGCTCAGCAGCTGCTGAAGCCAGTCAAGCGATCCCATGAACAGCAGACCCGGTTCATCGCTTCTGCTTCTCATGAAATAAGAAATCCCGTAAACACTATAATCTCTGCCCTGGACGCTGCCGAAAAAGGCANCGCNGAAGAACAGAAATATTTCTGCAATATCGCAAAAAAAGAAGGAAAACGTCTTTCCCTCCTTACAGAAGAATTGCTGACTCTTGCCAGTTCAAATAACGGTTCCCTTGTTTATAATATATCTGATTGTGAGCTTGACAGTATTATTATTGATTGCTATGAAGCTTTTTTTGCTCCGGCAAAGAAAAAAAACATAAACTTCACTATTGAACTTTCTCAAAAAATGGTTCCAAAAGTAAAAGCAGATCCGGAACGCATAAAACAGGTAATAAACATCTTGCTGAGTAATGCCGTTTCTTTTACGAAAGAAAGCGGCAGCATTATGTTATCTTATTTCTTTGACAGCGAATGGCATAAAATCATTGTTTCGGACAATGGTCCCGGAATCACCGATGAAGAAAAAAATCATATATTTGAGGCTTTCTATCGTGCCGATTATTCACGCAGTGGCACATCTCATTTTGGTCTTGGTCTTTCTATTGCAAAAGACATAGTCGCTCATCATAATGGTTTTATTAAAGTCGAAGACAATAAACCATGCGGAACAATTTTCGTGGTCACACTTCCTGTATTCACTGAAAATGAACCGAAAAGGTCAGTCATATAAGATAAGATCAGCTACATTTGACAAGCCGAAATCAGAGAAGAATTNTTTCATATCTTCCCTTATGNCCGAGTAGTTCATATTATCTGCCTCCAAAATATCNTCATCTATTTCGCAGAGANNAGTATAAAANTCCATTCCNNTCANANGATCATCAAGANTTCGTTCCTTAGTGTATTTATGAAGATTTGTAATAGACTCTCTTATTCTGCCTTCATCCATTGTCTGCAGCAAAGAATTAAGTTTTTCCAGATTATCTCTGCTGTTTATTATAAGTGATGCACGAGTCGGAGTGTCAATATTAAATACAAGTTTCATTGCAGCCGCAACACATTCTTTTATCTGTCTCATTATATAATCTTCTTCAAACATATACATACACCTCTTTTATATTAATGTAAATCACAGAATATCGTAAATCAACGATCATATTTTCTGATTCCTATGAGAGTTATTTTGGCTCCTTCTTTTTCAATTATCAGGTTATTATTATCTCTGCTGATCTTTTCTGTGCAGTCATTTTCATTTTCAATTGTATATTTTTTCCATGTCCAGAAAAAGTTTTCAAATTCCACCTTTGGCTTTCCANACGGGAAAGAAACATAGTAATCATAAGCCCTTAAAAATGAACTTATTTTATTTAAATGCCATTTCAAATCAAGTATCCCGTTATTAGGTTTATCCTTTTTTAAATGCAATGATATATCAGGTATTTTTTTCTGCAAAGCAGCTTTTAGACTGTTGCACATTATGTCTTCAACGACCTCTTCAAACGCCTCATAAGCCACTTCATTCAAATTGTATAAAAGGTTGTATGAAGTGGTTTTGTTATCAATAGGAACTTTTTTCTGAATAATTATTTCGCCCGCATCAATCTCAGGCGTCATTAAATGCCACGTTATTCCTGAGTACTTATCCTGCTCAAATATCGTCCATGCTTCTGAATACATTCCCGGATGATACGGAAGTAGCGAATGATGCAGATTTATAGCTTTTATATTGTTCTTGTTCAGTATTCTGTCAGGTATTATAACAGGATTATAGACACTTAACAACAAAGTTGTGTTTTCTTCATTTTCAATAGAAGAAAACATTTTTTCTTTTTCTGTAAAAATATAATTTATACCGTTCTTTTTTGAATTAAACTGCAAAAATCTTGAAGGTGCATCGTTCACATCATACAATACAACGTCTGTACAATATGACGTTTTTATTTTATCCGCACACTGAAAGGCTGTTTTGCCAAGTCCTATTATTATTACCTTATTATAAAACATATTCATTTTCTTTTTTCATAAGCGCTTCCCGATCAACCTTATCATGTGAATTGAGTGGTATTATATCCAGACGTATAAATTTATCCGGTATCATATATACGGAGATTTTTCTTTTCAGAAATTCGTATAATTCCTCATTGCAATTATTATCAGAATGATAATAAAGATACATTTTATTCTGTTCTTTATTATATATACAACAGCACAAAGATACAAGTCCTGAATTATAAACGACATCTTCTATTTCAGTTAATTCAATCCTGTAGCCGTTACGTTTTATTTGAAGATCTCGTCTGCCTACAAAAACATAATCGCCATCATCATTTATATAACCTATATCACCTGTACGATAGATTATTTCCGGGTATGATCCGTTCAAGGGATTCTGTATAAAAGCTTCTGATGTTTTTTGTATATTATTATAATAACACATTGCCAGACATTTTCCACTTATATATATCTCACCGTCGATGTTTTTTTGGGTTATAATATGCTGGTTTTCATCTAAAAGACAAACACGAGTATCCGGTAAAGCTTTGCCTATTGGAAGCGGTGCATTTTCACTTAACGTATCTACTTCATAACAAAGTGCATTACCTGTCATTTCTGTAGGACCATATAAATTCACGAAAAGAGTATCCGGAAGATTATCTTTCCAGTACCTTAGAGTTGTATGTGGTATTGTCTCTCCGGAAAACATAACTTTTTTCAAGTAATGCGGTTTTTCTTTCTTCATTATCTTTATTTTTGCAAGAAAAGACAATGCTGATGCAGACCATATCAGTACCGAAATTTTATTCTGATCTAGCGCAGATATAAGTCTACCCGGAAAAATAAAGAAACTATTTGGTATTATAAAAACTGATGCACCAAGATATAACGAAATAAAAACAGATTTATTTGAAACGTCGAAATCAAATGATGCCTGACATCCGAATACGTCTTCTTCGGAAAAATCAAATCTTTTCGTAAATATCCTTACCATGCCGAGAATGTTCTGATGCGATTTAAGAACACCTTTGGGTTTGCCCGTAGTTCCGGATGTAAGAAAGCAGCTCAACGGATCGGTATCAATAATATCATTCCTTATTCTTTCAATTGCATCAGAATCTATAACGATTTCATCTTTATTATCAAAAGTTAGAAAACATATATCATTACGGTTTGCAATAGTCCTTACATCATCTTTATTACACAAAATCACATTGTTATCTGCCATTTCCATAGCAGCAACAATTCTTTCATCAGGCTGACTGATATCCATAGGTATATAGATATTTCCACTGTATATAACTCCGAAAAGAAGAATAATAGACTCTACATCACGTCTTGTAAGAACGATTATAGGTTTATTCCTTATTTTTTTGCTGATAATAAATGAAGCAACCGCTTTTGATCTTGCTGCAAGTTCAGCATATGTTATTTTTTTCTCATAATCTATAAATGCAATTCTATCAACATAAGATCTTGCTGAATACTCAAGCAGATCCATAACATTTTTCATTTCTGTAAACATATTTTTATAACACTCTTACCTTTTCGCCATCTGACAATTCTTTTAATGAATAAAGAACGATCTCTTCATTATCATCAATATAGAACTGTGAAACGCCATAGTATTTACTGTTGGAATCCATAATTGAAACGTTCTGTCTTTTTACGATATATTCTTTTCCCAGAAAACCGTCAACTTTGCTTACAATGTAGATATACCCCTCTGTTTCAGAACCTTTTTCCAAGTTAACAGCTGAACGTTCCAGACAAATATAAGGTTCGGGAGAATAGACTGTATAATGGAGATTTCCAATTATTCCGTCTGCAAGATCGTTTTCTTCAAGGAAAATATCTATTTTTACGCCATCATTTTCTTTAGAGATTTTCTGTATCTTGGCACCATTGATTTTTTTATATCCAATTGTCAATGACACATCATTATCAGTAGTCAGATATTTACCGTCATTTTCGCTGACATAAGCAGAAAAAGTAAATCCTTCAGAAGCATCACTGAAAATGAAAGCAGCACCGGATGTGGTAAAATCTCCGGGTTTTACAAAAACGTCAGAAACAGTTCCGTCACACGGACTTTCGATTAATCCGTTCTTTTCCCTAATAGCCTTCATTACATTTATATTATTCTGCAATTCTGTTAATTCCGAATTAAGTATCGGATTCTCGCTTACAAGAACTGCCGCTTCATTTGATGTAAGTGAACCAACAGAGAGATTTATATCTGTAATAACTCCTGCATTTTCACTGTAAACGACTCCACAGTTAGCTGACAATCTCTCATACTTAGTGATATTTGCCTCTTCCAAAGCTATTTTCTCATCAAGCATATCAACTGAACCCATATCTTCACTTTCAGCGTATTGATTTCGCAAAATATAATTTACATTTATTTCGCTTTGAAGATTATTAATGTATTCATCCAGAAATTCAGGATCGACTGCCATGAGCTTTTGTCCGACATTCACGTTATCACCGTTTCTAACATATATATCAACGACACGCATTCCTTCCGGTATAAACTGCGGTTTTTTTCCAAGTCCCTCATAAGCTTCTCTTGAATTTGATATCTGAAATCTCAAATCGTTTTCTCCCTTTTTAATCATCTCATCAAGATAAGCGTTATCCAGACTAAGAATTATATCTCCTTTCTTAACGGCACTTCCACTCTTGACTTTTACGTCATTTATTCTTAATCCTTCCTGAAAAATTACAGGAATACTTTTTTCTGATTTTATAGTACCGTCAACATCTACAACATGAGAAATCCTCTGAATCACCAAATCACCAGTGGATACTCTCGGAAGCTTTTGGGTGTATGCAATTCTGGAAACAAAGGTGAGTAGAATCATCAAAATAATAAATATTTCAAGTAGCTTAAATGTTCTTGTTTTAAATAAATCTTTCATTATTACTCCTTTAATGCGGAAGATATTATTCCCTGATCAAGGTAATCCTGGCCAATTATAAATACAAATGCAGACGGTATCAACGTTATGGCTGCCGCCGTAAGCAAAAGTTCTGAATTTTCCAATCCAATCGACGGTAAATACAGCGAAAGAGGAAAAAGCTTTTTATCCTTAAGGAAAGCAAGCGGCTGTTCAACCATATTCCATAAATCTAAAAATGTAATAACTATGCACGCTATAATTCCATTTTTACCAAGCGGGATACCGATATACCATAAAACTTCAAATTCATTTGCACCGTCTATTCTTGCCGAATCTGATATATCACGCGGAATTTCTGAGAATTTACGATAAATAAGAAATACTGAAAACGTTGAAAAAATTACCGGTAAAATAATTGACATACGAGTATTCAGAAGTCCGAGCTTATCCAATACCAGATACTGCGAAAGCATGGTTACCTGAAATGGAATCAGCATAAATAATACATAACTGTTGAAGAGCAGTCTCTTTCCCTTGAATCTGAACTGTGCAAATGTCCATGCTGCTGGTATAGCAACAATTATCTGAAATATAATTGTTGTAAGAACTATATAAATTGAATTCCAAAAAACTTTATAAAAATCAGGCGTATATATAAGCAGTTCTTTAAAATTATCAAGGGTCGGGTACTTTGAGATATAATCTATCGAAACAAATTCCTGCGTATTGTTATAAATCGGATCCAGCGTTCCCTTTAATTCAAGGCTATCCTGAAAAGGAAGTATAAGAACAAGTACAACGGGGTAAATTATTACGCAGCATATTACTGCCAGAAGAAAGTAAATGAAACATGAGCTGATTTTTTTCATAGATATTATCTTTTTCATTTTATACCTCCTTGCTGTCCAAAAGGCGCTGGAGTAACGATATTGCACCAAATATTACAAGGAATTACATAACATAGGCAGGAGCCATTTTATCAATATCAAGATTAATAAACCAGTTATTGAATATATGCTGGAGAAGATATATGCTCTTGTGAGGATATGAACCTGCAACAAGGTATGCTTCACGGAATACCTTGAACGAATTAAGAAATGAAATAATTGTTATTGTATATAATGTAGGCTTAAGAGAAGGTATCATTATTTTCCTTAATATTTGCCATTCATTTGCACCATCAATCTTTGCGGCTTCAATTACGGATTCAGATACTCCCATGATTCCGACTTCCCAAATAAGAACTGTGTAGCCTAAGTTTTTCCATATATAGCTTCCAACAAGAAGCGCAAAAGAAGCAGACGAATTGAGGAATGATACTTTATCAAAATCCAGACTTGTAAGAATCCTGTTTACATACCCCATATCACAAAACAGTATCTTCCATATCATTACAAGTACAGCGGTAGGAACTGCCATTGGAAAAAGAAGTATGGATTTTATCAAAATTACGTGCCTTAACTTTGAAAGCACATACGCAATGATAAACGAAACAACTATAAGCAGCGGAATACAGATCAGTGTGAATAATACTGTGTTTTTTACTGCAAGTGCAAAAGCTTCATTCTTAAATATCCCCTTATAATTTTCAATCCCCCTGAACTTGTTTGAACCAGCTGAGCAGAATGACCTTAGAAATGAATCGCCGAATGGAATAAAAATAAATATCATTACTCCGAGAATACTTGGCAAAAGAAAAAAGAAATGTGCTCTTTTATTTATGTATATTCTTAATTTTTTCATTTATATATTACTCTTTCATTTTTAAATTAAGTTGTCTCTCAACCTCGTCTGATGCCTCTGAAACTGTCAATTCGCCTTTCATACATTTTATTGCATTTGTTTCAATTATTTCTCTTACAGCATAATCAAGCTTTAAAGGTTCTTTTAGTGTTTCGATGTATTTATTGAATATGCTCATTTCATTGTCACTCAAACATTGTACATTTATACTGTCAACGTACTCAGAATTATTATTTGCAACTTTCTGCCATGAGTCGGTTGTTTTTTTACTGCTTGCCCACAACAATGCGTCCTTATTTACAGGGAATCCCTCGCCGCAGCTCATATTTTGATTATCTTTATCAAGCACTGATGCAATGAAATCAACTGCTTCTTTCTTATTATTGCTCTTGGCAGCTATTCCAAGTGTACAATTTGAGATGAACAAACCGTCATTATCAGGTATGCCGTATTTATAATCTATTCCAAAATTATTAAAAGTGGTTTCCAGCGAAGTGACATAATTCAAATCTTTATCAAAAGTATTTATGGTCCCAAGAGCCATTGTATTTTCATTTGCAAGATTATTGGCAAATGCCGATGCAAAACTGTATTCGCCCGGATTTATAGCAAAATACATATCAATTACACATTCTTCAGCCATACTTTCACATTGTAAATATCTTTTACAATCATTATATAATCTCTCTATCTTTTGCTTATCAACTTTATTTTCCTTTATAAGAGAATTTCCCTCACACTCTAATCCGAGACGAACTATTCCATTCATATTAACCGGAGTTGATATATAGAAATAGTTATTGTTTTTTTCTCTGCATTTTTCCATACAATCTACATAATCAGTAAAGTTGTTTATGTCTTTAAGTGCATTTTTTTCTGCCGATACAGCAGGTATTCTGAAACGTGTTGTAACACAGTATAGACCATCATCGGATTCATTCCACTTTGCTACATTATCAAGCAGATTTTCTTCCTTATTCCAGTTTTTTTCACTTTCAGAAATATCTAAAAGCATATTTTTTTCTATAAGATTTTCTATATCAAGACCTTCGAGCATAATAATATCAGGTGCCTTGTCTGAAAGCATCAGAACAGCAAATTCTTTAAGTGCATCTTCATACGACATACCATTTCTGTGACCTACTTTATATTCAACTCTCACATCATGATTTGAGGAAGCAAAGTTATTTATCATCTGTTTAAGTTCATTACTGTTATCAAGGCTATAAACGATCAGAGTGCTTTTTATTTCATTTGTATAATCAGAATTATAAACATACTTAAATACTTCACCGTTATCAAATCCTGCAATTATAGAACCGTCTTCACAGTATTGTAAAGAAGTGAAGTGCTTCAATTTGTTTCCTATTGCACAAGTAGAACCATCTATAAGCTGTTCTATATGATTTTCGTTCATTACATACCTATAAACTCCCATAGAACAACCCACAAAAATAGAATTACCGTCGCCGGCACAAATTTTATACGGAAAATTTCTGATGCTATCATCTGTATTTTCGGTTCTGAAAATTTCTTCCAGAACATCAGGCGTTTCAACAGATGTTCCTTTCTTGAAATCATATATATGCATACCGTTTACATCTACATAATAAACGCAATCCCTTACAACATCAAATGCACTAAGTAAATAACTTACGTCGTCTATGTTCTTCACATCGCCGTATTCAGTATCAACTTCGGCAAACTGACTGTCAATTATAACAAACAATCTTCCATCATCAGAAAAATCTGCTGCCTGTAAATAGCGATTACCACCAACAGCAACTTCAACTTCTTTATTGTCTTTTATAATCACATATTTGTAACTGTAATCATTCTCATCTACTCTTCTTACAAAACAAGCTGTATCATTTATTGCTAAAATTTCACCATCATTATTCTTTTTCGATTGTATGCTGTCAGATGTAAGAGGAACAAGAAGCCATCTGTCACGATCATAAACAGATATTCCCCCGTTTAAATTATACAGATCTGAAACCGTTTTCACATCGTTGTCAAGTTCAACTGCTTCTTCAACATATCCGCCTTTTACGATATCCTTATTAAAATTCCCACTGCTGCATCCTCCACTTAACATTGATACGAGCAGTGCGGAAGCAAGAATAAAAGATTTATGTTTTCTATCCATATCATCATTCTCCATTCCTCATTGTATTAATTGCTGANACGTATANTTCTTCCNTATAATTTATTGTATCACAGTTCTTNCTATTTTCTTNCTANAAATAAAAAACAATTTTCTGTTTTAAGAACCTGCCCCATATCTGTGGGACGCACGGATATGGGCAGGCTCTTACATTCAGACAGCAGTCAAAAAATCATGATATGCTTCGTGCATTTCATTCTCGGCATTGATTATTCTGTCAACTATAGGAACATACTTTGAATCCGCATTGCTTTTTCCTTTAAGGAAATCCTTATATAGATTATCATTTAATAATCCCCAGTATTTAAATGATTCTCCCAGAGATTTTATAAGCTTGCCAGCCTTTGCACTTTCATCGCCGTAAACATCTCTTAGATACTTTATCTGAAGATTTCTTCTTCCCTTTATATGCCAAATTCTCCAACGGAAATACATAATAAGATCTCTGTCATGTGAAGGAGCTTCTTCACAAAATCTCATATCACCTGATTCAAAAAGCTCTGAAAGTTTCTTCAATGCTTCTATTCCGTAAAATGTTGTGATATTATTTTTCAATGTAGTTTTTTTATTGTAATTATCATAAGAAAAATTGAATACTGCTTCACATTCATCTATAGTCTTCTTAATGATATTCTGTTCAAAAATCGGTGTTAAGACCTTACAGTATCCTTTTGAAAATTCATCAAAATCATTTTTTCTTATTATCCCAATCTCATTGTTTTCTTCGTATGAAATAAAATTCTCCCCATTAATGACAGCAGGATTATCAATGAAATAAAAATTATCTTCATCTTCCGAAATAATCGCAAAGAAATGTTCGGATTTTTGCTCATTCAACTTGTACTCCGGATCATATAATTCTTCAAAAGGCAGCCTTTCAACTATCGGAGAAATTATTGCTGGCTTTTTCATCTGCAATAATCTTGAGATTCTTTCAGAAGCCGTACCTTCTTCATGATTATTTTCATCCATGATATGGAATAAAATCATATATCTTTTCCAAACATTTTCCTTTGTTCCAAGATAACTCATTTTGTTATTTTCGGTTTGAAGAAGAAATGTAGTCTCATTAAGAAACGCCTTATAAAAATCAGGATCATTGAATTTATTTACACCAATAACATATGTGATCTGAGCCATGCAGTCTCCGAGTGAATCAACTACGCTGTCAGATTTTCCATATTTATCCTTAAAATAATTATATTTCAGCCATTCTTCAGGCATATCGCACCTCACAAAAAAATTTAGAATTTGTCCAACTAAGATTCATGTGCGGATTTTCAAGCATGATTTTCCTGAGAACAAGGAAAAAAGCTGAAGGAATACTGACGTATTGCGATTTTTTTGACGTAGTTATCAGGAAAATNTGCTGAAAAGCCATGTATTATATTCTNTGTGGACAAGTTCTACCATTCAAANCATNCTGCATCTANTTTCTGTACNGACGGCNCTGAACCGTTCCAGTACCAAAAATACGGATCACATTCCGGAAGACCATTCTGTTCTGCTTTTACAGATACAACACAGTACTCTCCATACTTATCCATAGCATAGATTGTAACTCCGCCTCTGAAATCAGTTTGAATATATCTAAGGTCATTCAACGCTTCACAGCAAGCATCTCTTAAACTCATTTTCATTTTAAGATATGTAAGAACAGAATGAGCTGTGTTTGAACATATAGTAAGCTCACCCATTCCTGTGCAGGCAGCAGCACCGTATCTGTTATCAGCATATATACCCGAACCTATCGCAGGTGAATCACCAAGTCTGCCCGGATACTTAAAGCTCCATCCACTTGTACTTGAGCCTGCACTGATATTTCCGTTATTATCAATTGCAAGAAATACTGTCGTTCCTTTTGCAGTTTTATTGCAGGCTGTAAGCTGTGAAGGTCTTATAAGAGAGATATTAGGCCAGTTCTTTTTTTCATCTTCTGTCAGATGACTGTCAAGCCATGTCTTCCAATCGGCTATTGAACTTTCAGTAAGATTATCGCTCTTTTCCGCATTACATTCATGTGCAAATCTTTCAGCACCCTCACCGACAAGAAAAACATGAGGCAGTTCATTCATTAATTTTCTTGCAACAGATATAGGATGTGCATATCCTGATATTGCACCAACAGCACCTGCACGCATATTTGAACCATCAATTATTCCTGCATCAAGCTGTACTTTTCCAAGCATATTTGGATGTCCGCCGAATCCCACCCATTTCACATCAGGATCAGACTCTACAAGTCTTATTCCTTGCTCTATCGCATCTAAAGAAGAACCTCCCTCGTTCAAAGTCTTTACAGTTGATTCATGTCCTGCAACTGCTACTGAATTTGTAAGTAAAAAAGCCATTATTTTCTCCTATTCCGCTTTTAAAATAGCTTGTTCAATTTTATCTGCTCGTTTATAATACTCTCTTGCAATTTCATTTTCACCGTCTTTTTTCATTGATTCCGCTTTTCTCTTCAAGAAAGATAGCATAAGTATTTTTTTATCAGCAGGTCTTATCTCACCTTTATCGCAGGCAAGTTCCAATGCTTTCCGAAATCCCTTTACATCAACTATACTTTTTTTCAGATTGAATATATGGTTGCCGCCCATAAGATTACGTGACCTTGAACCATCTTTATTTTGTGGGATCCTGTATTTTGTACTTAATGAATCAAGATACATATATTCCCAACCGCTTGCCGAATATACAAGCCACGCATAATAATCTTCTGAAACTCGTTCTTTCGGGAAAGGATATTTTAATGCGACCTCCGTTCTTACAGATGTTGAAGACGTGAGATTTATATAACCTGTCTCAATGGCAATTTTTCGCCATACGCCTTTTCCCTGCGGAGGGTCAATCCTCAACTGCTCCTGTATTTCATGTATAGACGGCAGAACATTTTTTTCCTCAATATCCCTGCCATTTTCATCTATAACATCAAATGAACTGTAAACAACACCTACCGATGAATGTTTCATAAATGCCTTACGAGTTTTTTCAAGTCTTTCGGGTGCAGCAATATCATCGGAATCCAAATACAGAACAAACGAACAACCAAGCATAGATGCTCTCAGTATTCCAATATTTCTTGCATTGCCCGGACCTTTATTCTTTCTCAGAAAGACGATTTCCATTTTATCTTTATATTTTCTCAATAATTTTTTCAGATATTTCCTTACTTTAGAAGATGGAGAAGCATCATCGACAATAATAACCTTCCAGTCGTTATCAGTCTGATTTTCCACACTTTTCAGAGCGTTTTCAAGCCAGAACAATTCATTGCTGCTTCCCGTGCTGTAATGAGGAATAATAAATGCAGCTGTTTCTGACACACTGTTACACGGTATATTCCAAGGAATTATAAATCCCTTATCAGTAAGACTGTTCAGTATTTCTGTAAGATCATCAAAATCAATTTCCACTCTTTTACATAGTGAAACAGTCGTTTCACCTGATACGATTTTTTTCATTACATACATTTCTTCGTTTGTAAGTACACAGCTATTCAATTCAAAATCCATATTCCATCTTGAATCGTATGAAATCAACTTGCCGTCTTCACATATCCAGTCAAATCCTTTGGAAATAATACTTTCAGCGAACCATACTGCATCCTCTGACATTTTTTCTGCACATTCCGATGCGATAATATCATAAAATTCGTGGTCAAGTTCAGGATGAAGGTGCTCCCAGCTGACATGGCGGTTATTACCATATTTGCTATGTATTTTATCTGATATGACTTTTAGCCTGTCATCAACCACATAATCATTCTTATCCCGATTACATTCCTTAAAATTCATATATGTTTCTTCTATTAAATCATCAATATTCGTTGCAAATTTCTTGCGTGAATAATTATTTTCAGCATTTAGTCTTGCACTCAGTGCTATTTTATTTCTGACAGCATCATCCGTCATCAGTAATTCTATTCTATCTTTCAACTGTTCAAAATTTATTCTTGCACCAAAGCTGCTGTGAACAGTTTCTATTTGAAAGCCTGTTGATTCATCTTTTATTGTGTCTTTAAGACCTCCCCATGCTGTTCCGACCACAGGCAGTCCACACGCCTGCATTTCGACAGGAGTATATCCGAAATTTTCACTTATAAGTGTTGTTGCATTTATACCAATATCCGCAAGACTTAGTAATTCCGCATATTTTTTCTTATCATTCTGAGTTTCAAATAATATAACTGCGGATGAAAGTCCGAATTTTTCGACCTCAGACATAAATATCTTTTTAATATCCGCTACCTTATCTTCATTAAATTCTGGTATATAAAAATCGTCAAATGAACCTACAAACATAAACAAAAGATTATTGTGTTTTTTTCTGAGATCCCTCAAAGCACTCAAAAGAATCATTGGATTTTTCTGATGATTGATCCTTCCTGCATAAACGGCAATAAAAGCATCTTCCCGAATATTGTACTTTTTCCTGAGTAAACACTTATCTGATGCAGGCTTGAATATGTCCGTATCAACACCAAAGGGAATCATAACGCTGCTCAGTGACTGTTCCTTTACAAGCATATCAAAAATATCCATACAGCTTGTGCAGTTTAATATGACTTTATCATAAGCTCTGAAACTATTATGATTATCCGCAAGCCATGCTCCGCCCTTCTGAAGTGAACCAAGACCATAAAAAAACGCAGGAAAATCCTTATATGTTCTGTCAATAGTATAATAAGGCGATAAAAGACACAGAATATCTATTTTATCTGCGAATCTCTTATATCTTTCATCGTTTTCGACAAAATAAGAACTCACTTCTAAAATCACTGTATTATATCTTTCAGAGATAATATCAACGGTCTCTCTCCACAATTTATTTACGCTGACATAGGGTGGATCGCCTCTTTTATCAAGAATTACACCAACAGTAATTTTCTTATTATTGCTTCCCATTTCTTAAGCTCCTAATCATATACAAAATCTATTAAAAAACAGTATCAAATTATCTGAAAAAAACTGAGAGCAAATATATTATTTGCTCTCAATTATTTAAGTGAAAACTTTCAAGTCGGATCAAGTTTATTACTTAGTTAGTTGCTTAGATTTTTATTACAGTGATTAATCACTTGTACCAAGAATAGTTATTATCTCTGTCGTCGTTCCATGAAACACCGGAATAAGACATACTCTGTCTGTCCCAACCGTAAATAATGTTACAATTGCAATTGACATGTGTCTTGCAACCCCAACCATGGCAGCCATACATTTCAATTGAATTAGTAGTAGTGTTAACCTTGTTCAATTTTCTCATGATTAATTCCTCCTTATCATTTTAATAATATATATTTCAATTTCGTCCGACTTCCGAAAATGAAAGCACTATTTGCTATTTGAATAACTGTTGATAATCTTACAAAATCCGTTTAAATTATAAAACTCGGCATTATCAAAATCATTCTCAGAGAATTTTATATCAAACAATTTTTCAATATAAAGAACAAAATAAACCAGCTCTCTTGGATCAAGATGAATCTCAACTGAAAACAATGAAATATCATCACTTTCAATTGAATCTACATTAATGTCAAACTGTTCTTTAAGAATGTTCTTTACTTTTTTCTTGATATGTTCCATTAATTTATTCTCCTTAATCTTCTTATTGTTTAACAGCAGCACTGTCATAACTCAGCTTATTAATCAAATTATCCACAAGAATATCATCATTGCCAGGTTTCATAACATTCATTATACAACATCCGGCATCAGCATACTCGCTGCTTATAACATTATTTACCTTTTCTCTGCTTACAAAAGAAGATTCAACTGATACTTCATAAAGATTACTGTTTTCAAGGTAAAGATTAGAAATATGTATTGTATCAGGTCTTACGCCATATCTGTATCTACACATATTTGACAGTTCATGCAGAAGATCACTGCATTTTTCTCTGTAAATCGTCGTAAAGATGAAATAATCCGGAACGATACCTTGAAAAATAATATAAGGAAGTACACCAAATCTGTTTGTCTCAAAAGAATTATAAGGCTGAGCTGCTCCGGGTATACCTATTATGATAATATCAGGCTGCTGCGTATAAGCAATCTCCTTAACATACCTGCTGAAAAAATGCGGCTTCTCAGTCTCATCTATTTCACCGCAGAACATAAAATCAGGTATATAATCAACGCCAAAGAAATAAGAATAAAAACTTGATCCTATCATTGAAACTTTATATCCATTTTTTCTAAGGCTGCGCAAAAGCTTAAGCTGTATCGAAAACTTATCAGTGGATTCCCATTCTCCTGAAATAGCAACAACAGGAACATCGCATTCAGAAACTTCTTTAAATGATCTGAAAAATTCAGTATTATTTATAAACGCATATTTCTTATTTGTGTCACCAAATCTAAATATATTATCTTTAATGTGTGAAAAATCTTTAGTGTTAACAAATTCTACATCTGCATTCTTGCATATGTCTTCTAATTCAGCTAAATGAGCATCAGCAAACTCTGCGCAGCAGAAAACCTTATTAACAGACGGAATATAATTTACTATTTCCTTTATAATGCCTTTTTCTACAATCGGTTCAAGTGAAATATCAGGAATAATAAGAATATCATTCTCTTTGCAGAATTCCTTCGGCGACTTTTTTATTTTTTCAGATCCGTCAACCGTTTCAATATCCCTTCCGACATTGCCCCAACTTCTTGGCGAGGCTGCTTCACTGAAATCATATTCATCAGCAAGCAAATNNTTAAAANCAGAAAAAACCATACATTCTNCNATNAACNNATAAATTGCNATTCTCATTATAATATCACCTCTCGATCAAGAATACTCTTTAATTCATCATAAAATACTTTTGTGTATAACATCCCCATAGCATCTCTTTTTGCATTCTTACACGCAACACTTTTAATGTCAGCTGATAATTCATCGTCAATATTACAGTCTTTCTGGCAAACATTACATAATGTGAACGCAAAACAGTTTTTACATTTTTCTGCTGTAAGCGAACCAATATTAAGTAATTTTTTTACATTATGAATATCAAAGCCNTNATAGATNTTTCCANGAATNAATNNNTTTGAAGTTTCANTTGCCTTTTNGCAGATATGAATCANANCGTTTACATCAATANANANTTTGCTTCCTGGTANACATGNTCNCGCAGGACAATCAACCTCAAGCATCTTATCTCTTGGTTGCATATATCTATCAGCCATTTCCTTTTCAACAAGCTTACTGTCTATTATACTCTTATTCACCTTTTCTCTCGGATACCTCTTTATCAAAGACATAAGCGCACGAAATGAAGCAATACTGCTATCAATAACAAACCGATCATCATAAGCATGCTTATCAACATTGTTCTCATCTGCCACAACTGTACGACGAAGACGAACTACGCGATATATCTCATCGGAATTTTCGAGATCAAAATAGTCATTTCCCGGAAAACGCGGATCCATAACCGAATTGACCGAAACTTTTTTCATGAAATAATCCTTATGATTTTTATAAACAGTTCTTAAATTNTTCTNAATTGANTNGAACGTNCCTTTTCNGGTTGCAGCAAATTTTCTGTTTCTGTCGTGTGCCTTCTTAGTTCCGTCAATACTTATAAGAAGCTCAAAATTATGTTCTTCAAGGAATGATATGATTTCGTCTGTAAGAAGTGAACCGTTTGTTGTAATTGTATAATTGACTCTCTTGCCAATGAAAAGATCATCTGCATATTCAACAAGCTTCCTCAGAAGATCAAATTCAAGAAGAGGTTCACCGCCATAAAAACCAATAGTTACCGAGTCTCTTTTTAAAGAGTGATCTGCAAGAAAATCTATTGCTTTAATTGCAACCTCTTCACTCATTCTCTTAGAACTGTGAGTACGATTCGTATAGAATTCTGATGTTGTATAAGGACAGTAAGAACATCTGAAGTTACAGTTTTGTGTGACCTGCAATACGATTCTGTCGCACTTATTTTCAAGATATTCCTCAATACTATCTGTCAACGGATTTTTAACCAGTCTAACTTTGTTGCTTGAAAGCAGTCCTTTTCTTTTAAGAAATTCTATCTGCTCAGCAACTTCATTTGACGGAATTGCATGNTTGTNNTCAGCTTTNAGAAAGNTGTATACTTCATCACTGATATTTACAATACTGTTTTNNTTTACATNATAGNAATACTTGCCGAACGGGGTTTTTAAAAGTTGTATATAAGGTTTATTGTTCATTACTCTTTTCCTTCTTCAAATTGTTTTAAAATATTATTGAATGTAGTTATGCTATTCATATCTGAAAAATTTATAAATTTCGTATCATTATTCACAGAATCGAACTCATCCCTGCTATAATCGGAAACTATTATATCATAGCTGTGAAATTCATCAAGCAGGTTTGTGTTTGTATAACCGAGAATAATTATATCACTCTTATAAAATTTTTCAATAAATAACAGCTGATCTACAAGTTTTTCTCCTTCGATTTTACTGTCGCTACAAAACGCATTATATCTGTCTTGTACAAACAATTTTTTCAAATCCTTTATTAGTTTATTCTGTACCGAAACATCTTTAAGACGAACAAGAATAACCGGTGTTTCAAGCATATCCTCTGTTCCATTTTTAATTATTTCAGGTGCTGAGTAAACACAAAATTCTTTGGACCTGTCTTTCAACTTATCTATTACCTCATAAACATTCAATTCCGTATTTTCTTTTAATATATCAATTGCAGCTGCTGTAACAGAAGGTGTGGCATAGCTGTTTGAGAGTCCACAATACTCAAGAACACCACCACGCCTAAGAAGGTGTCTGGAAGATGCAAGAAAATTTATTTTTTCAGGAGATCTTTCAAGATAATATATTTCATTATCTCTTAACCCTTCCGCACACTTAACTCCTATAACACCGTCAAGACAGGCCGGGCAAGTATATTCATTCTTATTTGAAAGCGATGCAACAACTACTGTATTATTCTTCAATAAAAGATCAATTTCATTTTTTATGCTTTTAAAATCCTTAAAAGTGCGGCTGCCGATACTAAGATGTATAAGCTTTACGTTATTCTTCCGACAATATTCAAGAGCCTTTACAAAACTACCGACATTTCCTGTATATTCGGAATTAATTACGTTTATATTAATCCACTCAACATCACTTATATCAGTATATTTTTTTATAATGTTTATACATATTGATGAATGATTGTGTTCTGTTGTAAAATTCTCATTTTCATGAATTTGTAAATTCTCATCAAAAGTCACGCTTTTTTCATTTTCAAACAGATAATCAGCAGCTCCGTCATCAATAATAGCAGCTTTAAGTCTAATCATTGATACCACCCCTATTACTGATATTTATTTGCCTGCAATTCAAACATATGTGCATATTTTTTTCTATTTATTATAAGCTGCTCATGTGTTCCCTCTTCAGCAACAACACCATTATCAATAACAATTATATTGTCACATTTCTTTACATTCGATAATCTGTGCGAAACAAGTATACCTCCACTGTGCTCGAACAATTTATCAAAGTTTGCAAATAATTCATCCTCAGATTCCGCATCAATTGCAGATGACGGTTCATCTAATATGTACATTAAAGATTTTCTGAAAAATGTTCTTGAAATAGCTATCTTCTGCCACTGACCTCCTGATAATTCAGTACCCTCTTCATATTGTCTTGTAAGATAGGAATCATAGCCATTGTCAAATTCTCTGACAAATTCATCTGCTCCACTCTGAACGGAAGCTGAAATTATTTTTTCATCATTATCTTTGTTTTCAAGATCTGATAAATAAATATCTTCTCGGACTGTAAAAGCATAATTGTTGTAATTCTGAAACATAGGACTAAATAATCTTCTTACGCTTTCAATGGAATATTCTTTTACATCTTTTCCGTTAAGCAAAATTTGCCCTTCTGTTGGTTCGTAAAATCTCAATATCAGTTTTATTATCGAAGTTTTTCCGCATCCATTAACGCCAACAAGTGCATACGTCTCATCACTTCTGATCTTAAAATTGACACCTTTCAACACATAATCACTTTCATCATTGTATTTGAAAAAAACGTTTCTGAATTCCAGCTCAAACTTTGTATCTTTAAAATCGACATCTGATTTACCTTCATTTTCTGCATTCATCTCCATAAACTGAATATAATTCTTAAGACGTATCTTACTATCAAAAATTAGACCGTAAGCCACGATAACAGACAATACAAGTGAACCAAGTTGACTTATAAGTCCGTTTACATAACTATACTTCTGTATATTCATGTTTCCATTAAGTACACTTATANCAANTATNANCATGAAAGCAACAATTANTATCTGTNGAAGACAGTCAAACAGCATTGCAAGTACAGTATATTTNCTTACGAGTTTTCTTTTCTNTTTGAACATTTCATTCCANATACTATAGAACTTATGTTTCAGTNCCGAAAAAAGTCCGAACATTTTTACATCCTGTGCATTATTTCGATCAACTGAAATATTGGTGACATAAAACATTTGTCTGTCATATTTCATGTTATTTCTCTGAAAATCATATTCGCACTTCAGCTGCTTATTTTTTATAAGCATCGTAGGAACTGACGTTATAAGAACTATCAGTGGTGCAAACCATTTCCATACCGCAACATTTACAAACGCTATAACAAACTGAGCAAACGATTTTATAAAATCAAAAACAACAAATACCAAGTTTGATATCATGCTGCTGTTATAATTCACATCATTAAGTGTATCAAAAAAATCAGGCGAATCAAAATATTTCATCTCAAGATAAGAGGCTTTTTTCATAATATCACATTTTAACTTGGAATCAATCTGCTCTGTATACATTTTTTTGATATAAAATGTAAGTGACTGCATCGAATTTGAGATAATATTAATAATAAAGGTTAAAACGATAAGCACAGCAAATCCGCTTATTTTCTTCTTTATATCAGCATTGATAATAAGAGAGTCTGCAACATATCCTAATGTTTTACTTCCGATATAAAGACTTGCAAAAGGAATAACAATAAGACAACAGTTTATCAGCAGATTAACGATAAGGTAAAACTTTGAGGCATTATAACATAATTTAAAGCTAAAAATAATTATACTTATAAGTGTTTTGAAATCTTCAATGATTCTCTTCATTATTTTTTCATAGTCTCATTCTTAAAGAACCTGTATTTTCCTGTATTGGCTTCAGGACAAATGAGATCCGTCCACTCAAATTCCCAATTGCTGTCTTTAAGCTGATTCTTCTTTATGTTTTCAAGGAAACTTTCTTCAACAGCTGCTTTCCAGCCATTATACTTTGGATTGATAACCATGATCATTTTAAATTCATTGATACCAGTTTGGATAGCCTGATATTGCTTGATTACATTCTGCATGCTCTCGTTGGTATATTCCATAGCTCCGGCAATAACATAGCTGTTGAGTTTCCCGCCGTTTTCCATAGTGATGAACTCGCTTACACGACCTGTTTTTACGTCAAGGATCAGTTCATTGTTTTCTCTTGTAAGAATGCCACGGTCTCCTGTTTCATAGCGGATAAATGGCATAGCATGGTTGTTGAGAGAGGTAACGTATATATCGCCCTCTTCATCGAAGACCTGCTTGCCATCTTTAAGTACCTCGACATATACGTTGTCTGTGAGAACATGGAGTCTACCGTCCTCAAGTTCGATGGCAATGGCGTTAGTCTCATTGCAGCCGTACATGTTGATGGACTTAATTCCGAAAACTTTCTCTATTTCTCTTCTATATGACTCGAAAAGATGCTCACCACTCAGTTCTAGGTACTTTAGACTCGGGATAACTGGCAGCTGTTCTTTCTTAACGACCTCAGCCATCATGTAGGCAATACTCGGCTGAAGCATCATCCATTCAGGCTTAAAATCAAGCAGCATTTTATAGCAGTCTACCATCTTTTCGTAAGTGAGATTGAGCTTTGAAAATCCGAGATAATTTTTATCCTGTGTTATTTCCTGTATATCAACGATACTGTTGGCTTTGTACATTACGGAATAAAACGCACAAAAATTCATATCAGGTAAGACCTTGTATTTTCTGTTGCGGACAAGCCATAAGGGAAGCATGGAACGGATCTCGTCCTTGGGATCCCAGTAAATCTTGAGATACTTGCCGGTGGAACCAGAAGTTCTCTTTATATCAAGATTAGCCGACTTCGGGAATCTTGTATATTCCTCAGAAATAATATTTTCACGGTTTTTTTGGATCATATTTTTAGAAACTATAGGAAACTTCTGGAAATCATCGTCTGATGAAATCTTTGAAACATCAATNCCAGCTTCATCGTATATATTTCTGTAGAAATCAGANTGAGTGTAAGCGAAATTCAGGATATCAGNGAGCTTTTTATTCATTTGCAAGCTCCTTCTCCTGAACTTTTTTCACGATAGTATCAAGCAGAGTTCCATAACGTCCGATCTTTTCGTAAACAAGTTCTTCGACATCAAAATCAATTTTAAATGTCTCTTCAACATCGGCAATCATCCTTATGGTCAAAAGTGAATCAAAGCCTAAATCCTCCACAAAATCAGCGTCTGGAGAAATCTTATCAGCAATAGCCGAAGTGATAGAGGTTTCTCGCACAATCCTTTCAAAGTGCTTACTAATTTCAGTTATCTGCATAGTAATTTCCTTTCATTTATTGAAAATATATATTTTTCTTACCTATAAAACATTGGTTNTCAATATAATGTTAAAATGTATAAGNATGTATAATTATTTTGTGACAGNTTTATAAAGTAATAATAAATATTATATATCATCCCTTGGATGTTATCAACATTTTTAATTTAAANAAATGGGNTAAAAGCGCTTTATTANCTNAAAAANTTTATNTNNTGTNTTNATNANTTACAGCANTANGANTAAGGTTATTAAGTGAAATTGTTGAATTATCGTCGGTAAGTGCCTCAATATCAAATGTATTTTATCGTTGCATTCAGACAAATTTTCATTTACAAGATGTAGTATCAGAAGCATTAACTTCAGAAATACTTGTATATGCAGTGGATTCATTAAGATTAGACTGATACTCTATGCATAGATTGCTCATTTTATTTTTAGGTAATTTCTATCATATATTAATACGTAACGGAACAAATGAAAAACTAAGTAATATGCAGGGAACAAAAAGCTGAAACAGTATTCCAGGAAATAATGTAGTCGCAATATTAGCAAGTATCATAGAAGATTGAATAATTCATATACATATCTGCATTTGTTTCGGAAATAATCCCGGCACTGATCAGCTTCCCTGCATTTTTTGATAAATGTTCTATCATTAGAACTTACGCAGTTTTTCTACTGCTTTAGGCATTGCATTACTTAGTAATTTTCTTTGATAAAGCCTTTACAGCTTCTGGAACCTTAGGCTCATATGCTCCCCACATTGAAGCAGCACCGCATGACTTAACTGCCATAGCCTTTGCAATTTTAGCAACAGTATCAGCAACAATCTTTTTTGCTTTCATGGAATCCCCTCCTTTGTAAAAACATTTCAATAATGATTAACATCAATACTGATCCCAATGTAAATATAAGAACTCTCCCATAATATTGGTTGAACTGAAAGGTTATTACCGAAACGACAGATAATAACAAATACAGAATAATAGATATTTTTTTACTTTTTTTATATTCAGAACGAGAGAGTTCTTTATGGGCATTATAAACAGGTGTTAAAGAAATAACAACAATTACACCAAGTAATAAAATTATACAGCCTACTCTAAATTCAAGACAAATCAATCTACTTAAAAACAAAACCAAGATATATGTCGAAACAAGTACAGTATTGCATTTAAGATAGCTTCCAGCATGATAACCGCCGGTAAATTGACGTAATAAAATAAAAGTACTCAAAAATATCAATCCTGAAATCAGACTTTTTGTAACTAAACCAACAATAGCTATTAACACAATATTCAATAATGATGAAATTGTAATTTCTATGCCATATTGGTAAATATCAATATCTTTTTCAGAAATACTCTTTTGATTTAATAAAATGTTGGTTATCAATTTTGAGAGTTTGACTATCATTTCTTTTCAGCTCCTAATATCATTATACCAAAATATGCCAGACTGTCAATGATAATGTGATGTTTGGCACTTTTTTGTGAAGTTTTGCAAAAAATAACTGTTCTACGGTTTACAACCATAAAACAGTTCTTAAAAATCATCATATATTCTGTAACATAACACTACAGCAAAACAAATCGCCCTCGGTATAAAAATCAGCACTTCCTTGATATTTCTTTGCAATTTTTCGTATTGTCTTTACTCCAAAACCATGATTGGCTTTATTATCTTTACTTGTACTTAATCCTTCGTCTATCAAGTCATCTTGGTAAGAATTTCTGACAGTAATTAATATCATTGAATTTCTCTCTGTAATAGATACCTCAACATATTTTGTCTTTTCGCAAGGGATTTTTAGCGCTGCTTCAATAGCGTTATCCATCATATTTCCAATTAAATGGCATAAATCTATTTCCTCAATTTTTTCAGCATGAATTTGTTTGACAGAGCTGCAAAGAGTTTTGATTCCCTGACTTTTAGCAAAGCTTAATTTTGTGTTCAGAATTGCATTGATAATAGAATGATTAGTATCAACAGCAGAACTTATTTTATTTATCTGCTCGCAAATCTGTGGTAAATATTCTGCCAACTCATCAAATTTATTTTCAACAACAAATCGTTGAATANCNTGATAACTTTGCTTCATGNCATGACGAATTNTTCGAATTTCTTCATGCTGACCTTTTATATTTTCGGCATATTGTTTTTTATAATTTAAGTCTATCATTTGCAGTTCATATTCAACTTTTGCAGAATTAGCCTTGCTCAGCCTGATAACCATAAAATAGCATACAATGTTAATAATTATAATTCCCAAATTTGAAAGAAGCAACCATTTATGATGCTGTTCAGCAACATTGTAGTTTAACTGAATAAAATGATTTAACATAATTACAACAAAAGAGATTGAGAATACTATAACAATAAGCCCGTATTCCCCGGACTGCCGCTTTACATCTGTTTTCTTAAATAGTTTCAATGTTACTCTATAAACATATGTTACAAGGAGCTGAGCAATTAAAATCAACATAAAGCGCTCAAATGTATGCTTTGAATAGATANNGGATNGTTNTGAACTNGATATNTTACTGATGANATTAGATANAANCGAATTAATTGANAAAACNCANNTANANCCGGATATAACAACNANNAANGTCTTAATCTTACCTTTCTGCAAAATCAGAATCGAGTAAATTAAAGTAAACAACATATATATTAGACCTAAAATGCCCTCATAAAATGTAAAGTAATTAAGTATTAGAACAATACATGTATGTATAATGGCTCCAGCAGAATAAACTATTTTACTTCTCTGAGATTTAAAATTATAATCAAGGAAAGTAAAAATATAGTAATACAAATTGAAGCCTTCATATATGCTTACCAAAATTTCAAATAAGTCCCATATGTTATCTTTCATCATGTACTCCTTAAAAACTCTGCATATTTGCGTTTTAATTCATTCTTATGACTTCTGCTTAATAAGGCTATCATCTTAGATTCCATTGTAATTTCTTCATTGGTGTAATCAATTTGTAAAATATGACGCATATTTATCAGCCATCTGTTATGAACTCTTATAAAATCAAAAGGTCTTAATTTTTCTTCATAATCGCTGATTTTATTTCTTACAACAAATTTTGTTCCGCTGCAGCAATATATTTCCAGATAATTCCCATCGCTTTTAATTGCTACTATGTTGCATATTTCCATTTTCCTTTCTTCTGATGAAGAAAGCTTGAATATAATTGTATTATTTTGTTTGAGATGGTGAATTAAATTTTTAATAATATACTTCATGCGACCTTCAAAGATATCATTACAATCTTTCTTAACAAAGTTAAATGGCTGAAAATCAAATGACTCATAAACGCTCTCTTCATTTGAAGTAATAAAAATTATGCGTGTCTGACAATTAGAATCTCTGATTTGCCTTGCTGCTTGAAATCCTGAGAATTCAGGAATCATTATGTCTAAAAAAACAATATCAAAGTTATTTATGTTCTGTTCTTTAACAAATTGCAATGCTGAAACAAACAGAAAGTATTCACACTCTATACCATTAGAAACAAACTCCCTTTCTACTATCTTTTTTATATATTTCAACGTATTTATTTCATCATCCACAACAGCTACCCTAAGCATCCAACGGAACCCCTCTCCATTTTACGTCATACTGCAAGCGTTACAAAACAGCCAAGCTGTATAAACAAAAACCGATATGGTATAATTAAAATGAGAGTTGAAATAAGCTCTCCATTTTCGTAAAATTCGGTCTTTTACGAAATATGTGTTCAATTAAATATATTTAATTGTACCACACAAGAAGCAGAAAGTCAATAGAATTTGAAGAATTTTATAGGCGAGGAGTTAATTGAATGGAAAATTTCAACATATATAAGCGTAGAGATGGACGTTGGGAAGGACGTATAACAAAAGGCAAAAACAGCAATGGAACACGCAAGTTTCAATATTTTTTCGGAAGAACAAAAGAAGAAACTCAAAAGAAAATGGCGGAAATTCGAAGAAAATCCCAAAACAATTGTTGCTTTATCAGTATTACCCAGCTTTTCAATGAATGGATGAAAAGTATCAAACATCAAGTCAAGGAATCAACTGCCGCCAACTATTTTCTTAAGGCACAAAAGCATATCTTGCCTGCTTTCGGCAAAACAGCGGTAGATTCTTTGAGTGCATCAGATGTATACTCGTTTATTGAGTTAAAACAGCAATCAGGGCTGTCTAATCGCTATATCTCAGATATTATAATTGTCATGAAATCGTTGTTCAAGTACGCTGTACGAACTTATCATATATTTAATCCGATGACTGAGATTAAGCTGCCACGCAAAAAAACTCCTGAAATCAAGCTGCTTGACGGCATTGAGCAAGATAGACTGCAAAAATATATCCATGATAATCAAAATCAGGTAACGCTTGGAGCAGCGTTATCAATGACTACAGGTATTAGAATTGGAGAATTGTGTGCTCTGCAATGGGAAGATGTTGACCTCGAAAAACGTATTTTGACCGTCAGAAAAACTATCCAGCGANTTCAGANTCAAAATGAAAAAAGAAAAACANAATTGGTAATTACAGAACCTAAGAGCGAATCTTCAAAAAGAATAATTCCAATTCCCGATTGTATAGTGGATTTGCTTTCAAAATTCAAAGGAAAAGCAAAGGAATTCGTTGTTTCGCGTCGAGAAAAGCCTGTTGAGCNAAGNACAATGCAGTACCGCTTCTCAAAAATTCTCAAAAAAGCCAATTTACCGTCAGTTCATTTCCATGCACTTCGACACATTTTTGCTTCAAACTGCATAAAACTCGGATTTGATGTCAAGTCATTATCTGAACTTTTAGGACATAGCTCCGTTGAAATCACCTTAAATCGTTACGTTCACTCATCTTTGGAACAGAAAAAAGAGTATATGAAAAGGCTAAATATGAAATTTTGAAAAATAAAGCTTGAAATTTTAATAATTTTATGGTATAATATTTCGTAAAAGACCGAATTTTACGAAATTTTCTATTAAATTGAATTTGAAGTTTATTCTATATTACTCATATTTTGAGTAATAGTCAATATAATTATATACCAGATATATCGAGGTGATTTTGTTGAAATTGAACTTAAGACTGCGTGAACTAAGAGCCTGTTCAGTATCTCAGCGTGTGCGGATTTTCGAGCATAATTTTGCTGAAAACAAGGAAAAATCCGCAGAAATACTGACGTATTGCAAGGATTTTTGACGTAGGATTCAGCAAAATTTGCCGAAAAGACGTGCGCGGGGAGATACTGAACAGGTTCTAAGGGAAGATAACAGCATGAGTCAAGCTGAAATGGCGAAATTACTGGGATATTCGCAGCAGACCTACTCCCGATATGAATCACATACTACGGAAATTCCGCTGGAATTACTAATTTTTCTTGCTAATTACTATGATACAAGCGTGGATTATCTGCTGGGGATTACAAACCATAATGAACCCTATCCAAGAAAAAACGTAAAATGACCGTCAATAAAAAATCCCACTGACAGAGATTTCTCCATCAGTGGGATTGCTGTTTATTTTTCGTTTAAATTATTCACTGAATTTCCTTCAGTTCCTGTTCCAGTATATCAGTCAATACCGAATAATCTAAATATTGAATACCGTATTCACCCTTATGAATTCTGTCTGCAAGCTTGCTGTGATAATATAGACTCATTGCTTGTTCAAAGTTAATCTTTCTTCGCTCGGATAAACAGAAAACAATATCCTCCTCAAGATGCTCCCTGTAACAGTTTTCAAGTGCTTTATCCGTCATATAATCACCTCATAACAACCAGTCTGTCTGAGCATGGCATCAATTGCTTTTTGTGAAGTAAAAGCAATCTGATCATAGGTTTCATAAACCCGAATCTCTCTGATTGCCCGTTCCTTATCCCAAATACCACGCTTATACATATCCACAACACGGAACACCTTATCATTGGCCACCTTGCCTTTGATGACATCAAACTCCTTATAAATATCCGCACCGTCACGGCATCTGCACACAAAATCAATCCATAAATCCA